>Ga0315338_1002350_pt1 | contig 19059 bp, 5 predicted proteins | sample ASW8metaG_FD_204518 | JGI IMG/M metagenome (GOLD analysis project Ga0315338, IMG submission 204518) | Ammonia-oxidizing marine archaeal communities from Monterey Bay, California, United States - ASW #8 | ecosystem: Environmental > Aquatic > Marine > Coastal | place: USA: California | collected... | reverse complement strand
CACGGTCCCCAGGCCCCGATCAGGGCCAGCATGTCGTCGATGTCCACGTCGCCGTCGCTGTCCATGTCGCTCTGGCAGCCGCTGGTGCACCCAGCGAATTCGCCAAGCAGGACGAGCAGGTCGTCGATGCCCACGTCGCCGGTGCCATCGAAGTCGCCGGGACAGGTCGGCGTGGTGGTGCCTCGAAGCGTGAGCAGCGGCGACGGGTCGCCTCGGAAGGACGCCCCACCGCCGATGGTGATCAGTTCCTTGACCCCGTCCCCGCTGACATCGCCAGATGCCACGAGCGCCGTGTTTTCACCCCAGGCCGTTTCGAGGCTGGTGAAACTGAGGCTTCCATTGCCCTGCAGGATTCGGACGACGGACTCGATGGCGCCGGAATCTGGATTCAACTCCTGCACGATGGCGGCCAGATCGACGTTGCCGTCGTTGTCGAAGTCGACCGAGGTGATGCGGGTTGGCTCGTCGCCAATCGGGACGAAGATGGCCGGCAGGAAGTCGCCGGGGTTGCCCGCATCCTGCAGCAGAATCGCGATGGTGCCGTTGGTGGTGCTGGTCACACAGATGTCGCCGCGGCCGTCACCATTGACATCGCCCATGGTCAGGCCGCCGGGGTCGGCGCCGGTGACGTGCTCGGTGATGCTCAACGTCACCCCGGTGAGCACGCCGGATCCCTTGACCGTGGACGTCTTGCCGTCGCTCTGCCGCCCGCCGAACATGAAGTCCTTCTGATCCTCGTCCTCGCTCGGGTCTACGCCCAGTGGCGTACCGTTCGGGGCGATGCCGCCGCCGCCCACCATGCCCCCGGGAAGACTTCGCAGCGGCGCGACGCCGAGATAGATCGCGTAGTAGCCGCTGCCGTCACCATCGGTGTCCTCGAGTCCAACGACTAGGTCGTCGTAGAGATCAAAGTCGGCGTCGATGCCGGCCAGACAGGTGGGGGGGCCGTCGACATCGAGGTCTTCTTCGACGAAGCCGTCGAGGAGATCGTTGTCGTCGTTGTAGTAGACGGTGACGTCTTGGGAGAGGTTGTTGGCGACAGCGAGGTCAGTGCGGCCATCACCGTCGAAGTCGCCGCTGCTGATGTCCACCGGCTGGTCGCCCGTCGGGATGATGATCTGCTGCGACACACCGCCCACGCCGTCGTTCTCGAATATGACCAGCTGTCCAGGAGAGCCAGCCAAGGTGACGCAGATCTCTTCGGCGGAATCTCCCGTGAGATCGACCACCTCGACGCCAGTGGGGTCGCCTGCAACTGTAGTCGAGTTGGGGTCACCGAAGTCGAGCAGGCCTGCAATCGTGACGACGGTCGCCACTATTGCGTCGCCGCCACGGAAGCCCGGCACACTGGACAGTTCGAAGGCAAGGCCGCCGGGAAGTCCCGGTAGCACGATGACGTCGAAGCCACCCTGGATCGGAGCGGAAGTAGATGCGATCAGTTCAAACTGATCGCCCTCGAGGAATATGTCACCCTCGGGTCGAATCTCAACAAACAGAGTGCCACTTGCCATCACCTGATCGGCCACGATCGCTGGGACGGGCTTGGAGGGGGGGTCATCGTCGTCACGGGAACTTGGCGGCATCAGTTCCATCATGAGCGAGCTTCCCTGAGAGATTTCCAGCCGGTTTCCGATGGTGATGTGGGCGGCATGGAAGTGAAGGCTTCCGATCGAGTCGTAGAGATCCAGTGTGCCCGGGGCAGGGCCAAGCACGACGTCGTTCCCTATCAGCAGATCACCATCTCTGATGTCCACGACTGCCATGTCTTCAGCAGCTGGGGAACCCACTACAAGATCACCTGTGATTTCACGGTCGGTGTAATGCAAGAGCTCGAACATGATGTCATTGAACGCGATTTCCAGGGAGCCGGCCCACTGCTGGATATCGAAGTTCATGGCATAGGAGTCGGCGAGCAGCAGCGAGAACCGTCCATTGGCACCATTGGTGTCTCCGGACCACAGCGAACTCTCAGACATGTTGCCGCCACCCTCCCACATCCAGGACACCGAGTTGCTGAACTCGAAGTCGAGCACGCGGCGAGGCAGTCCGAGTATGGCATCAGATCCAGGGCAGCCGACCAGGATGGTGTTGGTTTGGTGGAGCACTGCGAACGGACCAGCAGCATCGCCGGCATTGGATGTCATCGTGCCGAGGACAGCCTCGACATTCCAGGCGTTGAATGTGGTTGCAGATGGCGAGAAGATATAGACGCCGCCCGCGTTGAAGTCGATGTAGTCAAGCATCGGCGCACTGACGAGGATCCTTCGTGGGCTTGCCGAGATCTCAATCTGCTCACCGAATCTGTCTGCAATACCACCCGTCGGGGAGGCGGTTGAGTACAGAGAGTGGGTAAACGCGTAGGGGATCCAGCCAGTGACTCGGTTGCCAAGTGGGGTGCTTCGACTGAAGACGAAGGCTTGTCCGCGGTCCGAGGTGTCACGGCCCCCGACGACGACAAGTTCGTTGTCCATTGCAACCGCGTTTCCGAAAACCTCTGTGTACGAGTTTGGTGGATACAGTGTCTGCTGGTGCTGCAATCCCCCGTTGCCGTCCCAATCTTGCTCGGTGAAGTCGAACAGGTCAACGTGCCCAGAGTAGGCGGTGTCTCCGACAGCAATGAGCAGGGTTTCTTCCCCTGGCGATTCTGATATCGCTATCGATGCGCCAAACTCTGACAAGTCGCCAGGGACATAGTTTGGGTCTGTGAGGGTGCCGGAGTGTTCCATGTGGTCTACGACGTCCCAGTAATACAGGTGCACCTGGCCAGAGTTGTTGGTGTCAAATGTGTTCCCGGTGTCACCGATGGCGAGCCAGACGGTCCCTCCCCATTGGTCTCCGTCAAATACCGATATTGCTGCGCCGAAGTGACCGGAACTTCCGTTCGCCGGCCTGAGGGTATTCACACGGACCCAGTTCAAGCCCACGCCTGACATGTCCTGGTACACATAGACCTCTCCGCCGTCTCCCTCGTATGGGGCGCCGATGATCGCTAGGTCGCCCACCATCTTGATCACTCGGCCAAAGTCGAGTGGAGGGTTCTGCGTATCAGGTGGGTGCACCTGGAGCATCATGTCCTCCCATGGCGATCCTGGCTCCCCCTCACGCCGGAAGACATGCACCTGCCTGTTGGTGGGATCGCCAATGAGTGCGACGTCTCCCGCGTCATTGGTCCCGGCCATCGCGATTGCAGAACCAAATCCATGCATTGGAGCGGGCGTGGAGAAGTGTGCCCGGTCGAAGATTACTGAATACGGAAGACGGGGATCGCCCTGCCACTCGCCATCGGCCGGCTCCTCGTACAAGAACGCAATGCCGGTCTCTTGACCTGTCATAAAGTGTTCCATGTTGGGAGCGCCGAAGACCGCCTTTCCGAATTCGAGGGCAACCGAGGCACCAAATCCATCGCCACCCGCCGCCGAGGTCGGATTGATCATCCACTCAGGGGACCAGGATTCATTGGTCGGCGAGTATCGGTAGAGGTAGCCCACGCCATTGGACACCGCGGTTGTGCTGGCCATTGGTGCGCCGACGACGAGCAAGTCTCCGTCGACGTCCACTGATGATCCGAAGTGATCGTTGTACGAGAGAATCTCCGCTGTAACAGATGCTTCGTGATCAAAGTTTCCGTCACCGTTGTCGCGGTAGATTTCTACGGTTCCGTTCTGATCTGCCAAGAGGTCCATTCCAGGCATGCCGACAGCCAGCGTTGTGGTCGTTTCGTGTGTGCCGAACGCAACACAGGCTCCAAACCTGGACCTCTCATGGACGCCGCCATGAATGGTGTCCACAAGGGCGATGGAGGTGCCCCGCGAATTACTCGTCATCTGGTAGAGGTAGGCCCGACCGCCTTCGGCGTCTTGCCCGCCAAAGGGGCCTGGAGCCCCAACCACGATCATGTCTCCGAGCACGTCGACATCAGTTCCGAATTCACCGCCGTTCTCAAGAGCAGGCCCTTCAATTGAGATTGGATTTCCGTCAATCGCGCCACTTGGGTCTATGAGATACACATGGATGGACCCATTCCCATTGTTCGTGGATGGATCTCCGACGACGATGCAGGCATCGTTGACGGCAACACCGATACCGAACGTATTTCCAAGACCACTTGGCGTTGGGTTTTCGAGTGAAACCAACTCATGCCATGTGCTCACATTGTTTCGACCGAAGACAAACGCCATGCCGCTGTTCATGCCCGGGGCCGACACCACCGCGAGCATGTCGTGTCCATCGATCAGGTCAGTCTCGTGGAGGGCCACATCTGTTCCGAAGGCGGCATTGCCTGTGATGGAAACCAACTCCGCAAGATTGGCGGCGTTGCCCCAGGGATCGGGGAGTGCGTCACCATCACAGATGTACGCTTCTCCGATTCCGGCGTTGTTGTTTGGTGCACCGACAATCGCCACCGATAGATCATCGCTGCTAGCTATAGCAACCGATTCGCCGGCTCGGGCATCCTGCCCAAGTCCATCTCCGGCCAAGGCATACCCACCATCGCCCTGTTCAAACGACCGATTGTCAGGCTGCGCAGCGATGCCATAGTTTGCAACCATGCAACCAAGTAGAAGCATGCATGATGCTGATCGTTGCTGATGTTTCAATCCAACCCATCCGAGTGCAGGCATATTATTCAGTCTCTTTAATCAGGGAACTATCCAAAGTTCCAATCGTTCGGGCCAGATCGAGTTTCTCGGACACCACCCCCAGATGCTGGTCATCTTTTCAGTTCTCCGCACACGAGCCGGCCTCCCCAAGCATTATCAGCAGGTCATCAAAGTCCCAGGAGCGGATCATGCGGCCGACCCCTTCCCGATTACTTCAATCGATACTGCGCACAAGGCCTGTTGCAGCGGCGAGCTCAAAACATTCCCACACCACCAAGGACGTCCCCATGCAGATTCCTTTTCTCAACCCAAGACCTACCGGATCGGCGACACACACAGCAGACCCCGATCCCACCCATTATGTAGAAGTGGCCGCTCAGGGCAATCAGAAAACAACCGTGTTGGCTTGAAACAGGGCTGAGAGGATGCAATCAGCGAGAGCACGGCCCCCACGCCCCGATCAGGGCCAGCATGTCGTCGATATCCACATCGCCGTCGTCGTCAAGGTCGCTCTGGCAAGCCGTGGCGCACTCAGCGAATTCGCCGAGCAGGACAAGCAGATCGTCGATGCCCACGTCGCCGGTGCCGTCGAAGTCGCCTGGGCAGGCCGTAGGCGCCCGCAGGGTGAGCAGCGGCGACAGGCCGCGGAAGGAAGCTCCGCCGCCGATGGTGATCAACTCCTTGATGCCATCGCCACTGACGTCGCCAGATGCGACCAATGCGGTGTTCTCACCCCAAGCCGTTTCAATGCTTGTAAAGCCGAGGCTTCCGTTGCCCTGAAGGACACGGACCACAGGTTCGTCCAGACCAGTAATTGGATTGACTTCCTGCACGATGGCGGCCAGATCGAGGTTCCCATCGTTGTCAAAATCAATCGAGGTGATGCGGGTTGGCTCATCACCAACCGGGACGAAGATTGGCGGCAGGAAGTCGCCGGGGCTGCTGACGTCCTGCAGAAGAATCGCGATGGTGCCGTTGGTGGTGCTGGTCACACAGATGTCGCCGCGGTCATCGCCGTTGAGATCACCAATTGTCAATCCGCCCGGGTCGGCCCCGGTGACATACTCGGTAATGCTCAGGGTGATGCCACTGAGCACACCAGAGCCCTTGACTGTGGCTGTCTTTCCGTCACTCTGCCGACCGCCGAACAAAAAGTCCTTCTGGTCTTCGTCCTCGCTTGGGTCGACTCCCAGTGGCGTGCCGCTTGGCGCGATGCCACCGCCACTGACCGGCCCATCTGGAAGGCTTCGCAGCGGCGTGACGCCGAGATAGATCGCGTAGTATCCATTGCCGTCACCATCAGTGTCATCGAGGCCGACCACAAGATCGTCATAGAGGTCGAAGTTGGCGTTGATTCCGGAAAGACAGGTGGGAGGACCATCGACATTGAGGTCGACTTCCACGAATCCGTTGGTAACGTCATTGTCGTCGTTGTAGAAGATGGTGACGTCCTGCGAGAGATAGTTGGCGACGACGAGATCGTTGCGGCCATCACCGTCGAAGTCCCCGCTGCTGACGTCCAAGGGCTCATCACCGGTCGGGATGACGATCTGCTGCGACACACCGCCGGTGCCGTCGTTTTCAAAGATCACAAGATTTCCGGGGGCGCCGGCCAGCGTGACGCAGATTTCTTCGGCACTGTCACCCGTGAGATCGACGACCTCGATCCCGGTGGGATCGCCTGCCACCGTGGCGGACTCGGGGTTCCCGAAATTTAGCAGGCCGGCAATTGAAATGACCTCAATGCTCATCTCCCAGGCGCCTGCTTCGTCCCAGCAGTCGGCACCACAGTCTCCACCGTCGCAACCGTGTGCATTGCAGTTGAGATAGATGTCAACACCGTTCCACTGGTACGAACCATCATCACACAAGCCGTCGCCGACCCAAACAGATGGACAACAGTTTCCAAAGCAGTCCTCGATCTCTCCCGAGCCACAACCACCCTGCGATCTCTCACCGGGCGGTCCGACGTTGACCTGGAATGCGAGCCCACTGGTAAGCCCGGGCAACACGATGACATCAAATCCGCCGGTCGGCGCGACGCCCGACGACATCAGGACGAACCGATCTCCCTCAGTGAACATCTCCGGAAGGTCATTGGGCCCGAATTCCACACGCATGGCGCCGCCGATGGATGGCTGCTGCATCACTGCGTTGATCCGCGACGCGGTTTCGGTGTGAGTGACCTCGATCGATACGCCAGCCGTGCTGTGCAGAGAAAGCGTATTCATGACTTCGAGATAGGCGGTTGATGACAACTTGAGTTGCCCGGCTTCATCGGGTCGCCCGACCGTCATGTCGCCCTGCACCAGCAGTGTGCCGCTGTCTATTCCGAGCGTGGCATTCTTGAGACTCGTCAGTCCGGCGATGTCCATCGATCCTGTGATCGTCCGCGTCTCGCCCAAGAGTCTCAAGGTCACGTGATCGAGCATGACCTGAATCGACCCGATCCATTCCGAGATGTCGAATGGAACGCGGTAGGGATTGGCCAGCAACAACGAGAAGAGTCCGTTTCCAACGCCACCAATGGTGGGAGACCAGGCGTTGTCGGACCCCATGGAACCGGACTCCCAATCCTGGTAGAAGGCCTGATCGGTGAGCGTCCACGCCAGCGCGTTTGGGCGATCTCCGGCCAACTCGGTGATATTCATGCCGGGTGCGCCCGCCATTAGGGTGAAGCCATCGAGGGCGACCGACACACCAAGACCATCGTCCCCCGCCGGTTCGGAACTGATCAGCGTTCCGGCGTAGATCCAGTCCCCCGCGGAGTCAGGGTGGAACGGATACACCACACCCGCGTTTTCAGCGGCGTAGTCGCTTCCGGGGGTTCCTAGGACCGCGTATCCCGCATCGTCAATCGCGACGGACCAACCAGCGAAGTTGTCATTGCCACCATCGGGCGGAACCAGGAGTTGATTGAAGACCCACGTGATGCCGCCATTGCCATCGTCTGCCCCTTCGTAGAGTGCGGCCATCCCGCTGCGATATCCCACCGAGTACGACGCCTCCCGCATGCCCGCAATGATGAAGTCGCCGCTGAGGTCAATGTCATGGGCTGCAAACGATCCTTCGCATGCGTCGCCTGCGTCGGAATAGGGTTGCATTCTCGCCTGGAAGAGTGAATCCCACCCCACCCAGAACGGGAAGACGCTGTACACGTCGACGCACCCGCTGCCCGGGCCGCCCCCGCCATACCACCGATTCCCGACGGCCAGTCGCAGGGTCCCGTTGCTCTGGTATTCCACATCGAGGGACGCGCCGAAACTGGACGTGCCCGACGCGAATCCGTGCTCGGACACGGTCAGAATGTGGTCGGCCCATGCGTCGAAGTCGTCCCATCGATAGACGTACACCTGGCCGCTGTAGAAGTGATCGCTGATTGCACCCGGCGCGCCGACGACGAAGTAGGCGTCCCCTCCGCCACGAGTAATGGCGACGTCGGACCCGAACCCTGAGTGTGCGCCAGTCGGTGCGAGTTCCTGGACAGGCGCCCAGACGCCCTCGACGAGCCGGTAGACCCACGCATGTCCCACACCACTGCCGTGCTCCCGACCGCCGACTAGCGCGAGATCGCCATCGATCGCAACGCTGTGGCCGAAGAACTCCCAGTCATCGAGCCCTGCTGGGAGGCTGAAGTTCTTGCTCGATGCTGCGACCCATTCCGCGGACGCACTCGACCTGCTCATGAACTGCACCGAACCAATCGGCGTCGCGCCTCCGTTCAGCGCGTATGGATCGCCTGCGATCGCTGCGTTTCCGTTGACCGCAATGGACCGACCGAATGAGGGGTAGTCGCTTGACTGGGCGGCGTTCTCGATCTTCTGCTCGGCCGGAATGCAGGGCCGGATGACGCGGCCGTCATGTTGCCACTGATCATTATTGTCGCCGTGGCTCGGCCGGTAGAAGAAGGCGGCGCCCGCGTCTTCGCCGAAAAAGTCCCATCGTGGACATCCGACAGACACGCCGTGGCCGCTGGCGGCAACCGAAGTGCCGTAGAAGTCACTCGAGGCAACATCCCATCCCCTGAGTTCGTGCTCGATCGTCCACATGTCGGCCGATGGCGAGTAGCGGTAGATGACAGTGGATCCGGAGTTGCCGCCCGCGGGGTCATCAGCGCGAGCACCTACAACCGCGATGTCGTCATGCAGGGCGACTGCATTACCAAATTGCGAGTGAAATCCGGCCGATCCGACATCGAGCATGGTGTGCTCGGACCAGGTTGCATCGGGGTTGCGGGTGTAGACGACCGCGCCAGGCGATTCGGACGAGGAGGCCTCCGGCCATGGGGCCCCGACCAGGATGTTGTCGCCCGACACGGCCAAGCTGGCGCCGAATCTGGAGTAGATGTTTTCGAGATCCGAAGGCGGAGCGAGTGTCGATTCGATGGTATACGTTCCGTCAGACTCTTGGTGATAGACGATGGCCCAGCCGATGTCGAGCGGCGCGCCGACAGCTAGGACCGTTCCGTCACCATCGACCGATTCACCGAATCGGCCACCGAAGCGGTTGCGTGGCGGATGGATGGACTCGACCCACCGCACGTCCGATCCATTCAATCCTGTTGTGATCTCGTAGAGCTCGATGCCTCCATCGCCGCTGTTCGCGCCCGGCTTCCCGATGGCGATATGGGTGCCCGTGATGTCGACCGCGGCGCCGAATGTGTCGCCTGCCGATCCGTCGAAGAGCACGGCGAGGAAGGTCCAATCGACGCCATCGAACTCGAACACATAGGCGCGGCCGGATGAGATGCCGTCCTTGTTGCACTCCGGGGCACCGACCACAGCGTAGTTTCCGTCGATATCAACAGCATTACCGAACCGAGCGCCGGAGGAGACAATGGAGATCGGCACCATCGCACCGAGATCGACCGGTGTGTTGAAGAGATCGCCCGCCTCGAACCAATGCTGCACCCACGCAGTGCCACTGGCGGGCATCGCCCCGTCGGTGCTCGGCTCGCCGATCAGCAGCCAGTCACCATCCATTGCCACGGCTTCACCGAGATCATCGCCTCTGAATCCGTCGTCATTGACATAGAAGGGTGAGTAGTCCGAACTCGGGTTACTTGGGATATAGCCCACAAGCTCTGCCTGCGAGTGGGAGACGCACATCAACAATCCGATTGCTCTACAGATGCGCGCCGCTGGCATTGACATTCCTCTCTCCACTGGGAACCCGTCCGTTCGGACTCGGCACCGCCCCGTAGTCTTATTGAATTCGACCCCTTCGGCAAGCAAAAAACAGCCTGTTCGTCCCCTCCCGAAGTAGAATCCACGATTCATGGCACCTGCGTCACGCAACCCCTATCTGCGGGGCCCACTGGGCCCACTGAACAGCATCTGGTTCGGCATTTCCCTGATGGCAGTGCTGTTTGTGTATTGCTCGATCGGTTCGGCCGGTGTGCCGGTGAGCATCGCCTTCTGGGAACCCGGGGCGTGGTATCCCCTGCGAGAACACCGCCTTCTTGAAATGACCGAGTACGAGTGGTTCAATTGGTGGCCGTTCCTCGCACTACTCGGGCTGCTCGGGCTCAACATGGCAGTGGTCACCATCAGGCGAATTCCACTCAATGCAGTCCACGCTGGCGTGTGGATGATCCACACCGGCATCATCGTGCTGATGCTCGGCTGCGTGATCTACTTCGGGACCAAGATCGAAGGCGATGTGGCGGTGGCGCGAGGTCGGCTTCACATCACCGCGCCGGGGCATGAGACCGTTGAGATGCGGGCCATGCCCGGAGCCGCGATCATGTCCGGGTCAGGGAGTGATGTGTGGTCGTTTCGGGTCGCGGGCATCGACCCCGAGTGGTCGCTGCTCAGTGGCGATGATGCTGGCATCCAAACCTATGCGGTGACGGTGGCGGTTGAGGGTCCGAGTGAGTCGTTCATGCGGCAAGTGATCGCCGGCTACCCGCAGTACACCGAGGACATCATGCCCAGCGGCGACCCTGCCCAGCCCATGAGCCGCGCGGAGAAGGTGCTGGGTACACCACTGGTCAACGAGCGACTGGCGATCACGATGGAGCCTGACCGGCAGGCCAAGTTCTACCTGCAGGCCCACCCGTCGATCTATCTCCGTGAAGTCACGGTAGACCAGTTGGGCCGCAGCGTACCGATGACCGAGTGGATCGAGCGGCCATTGAGAGGCCTCCCCAGATTCAATGACCGCGTCGGCGCCCCCGGAAGAGTGTGGGGGACTGGTGCGCCGATTGAAGTGGACGGTTTGTCGATGCAGGTGCCGTCAGTTGCGGCCGATGATCCACTTGCGGGAACCGACCTAGTGGTGAGCGACTACCTCCGGTACGCCGTGATGCAGCCGCGGCCGGTGCCGATACAGCGCGGCCCCCATGCGGCTTGGGCTCACGCCACGCTGCGCACGCCCGACGGCCGCGCTCAGGCGTTTGATGTCTTTGATGCTGACCCGTCCCAGTCCACTGCGCCGCCAAATCAGCTCGACATCATGTGGGTGGATGATGAGGCTGACCTTGAGGATGGCGCGGTGCCACGCCTTGGATTTGATATCCCATCCGCCGGCGTGCAGATCGTCGTGCCCATTGCTGAAGTGAGTGAGGTCGATTCAGAACTTGCCATGACGCCCATCGAGGGCACATCGTTCTCATGGCGGGTGCAGCGGTTTGACAATGACCTGCTGATCGCTGGCCAGACCATCTCAATGGCGCGTGTTGAGATCAGCGACGGCGAGAAGACATGGCTTCGCTGGGTCTTTGATGATCCGTCCCGCAATGCAGACATGGCCATTGATGGTGCCGAGTTGCACACGGGTGCCGGGACGCCCGATACACGCATCGCAACGACTTACTATCCGCCCACCATCGGAAGCGCCAACCTGATGCTGCTCGCGGGTCCCGCAGAGGATCAATTGCGGCTCCGCATTGCCTTGCCGGGGAAGATCGCCCGGACCGTGGATGTCGAAGTGGGCGAGCCTGTCGAATTGACCCAAGGCATCACGCTGACCGTGGACGAATGGGCTGGGCGTGTGCGATTGGAGACTCGGCCTGCGATCGTGCCCCGCCACCAGCGTGATCTTGCCATGGCGAATCAGTACAGCATGGTGCGGGTGGTGGTGCCCGCAGCCAACGATCGATCGGCATGGCTGCCCCTGCACCACTACCCATTCAAATCGGTGGCGGATGCCATTCTCGGATTTCGGTATTCGCCCAGCACGGTGCAGTTGGATGACGGCCGCATGCTGGAGTTGATGTTCTCGCGGCGGAGCCACGACCTTCCCGGGGCACTGTCACTGGATGGCTTCAACATCGCCTCCCACATCGGAGGATTCACCGGAAACATCAGCAGCGTCCTCAACTGGCACAGCCTGGTGCGGTTTGAAGATCAGGACGGCAACAGCGAGACAGCGGAAGTCAGTGTCAACTCGCCGGCCGAGCAAGCGGGCCTGTGGTTCTTTCAGTCTCAATGGGATCCACCTGACCCAAGTGGTGCCCGCGGCGGCGTGCCATCGCGTGGACGGAACTTCACCGTTCTGGGCGTGGGCAATCGAAACGGTGTCTGGACCATGCTCGGAGGGTGCATGCTGAGCGTGGTCGGCATGATCTACGCCTTCTACGTCAAACCACTGCTCAAACGTCGTGCGGCACTGGGCGTGTACGAGCAGATGGAGGTGAGCCCATGAGAGGGTTCATACTGGTGTGTTGGATACTGATGTCCGCATCGGCGATCGGCGCGGCACCTGTCACCACTCACACGCCGCCCACCTTCTACGAAGCCGTCGACTTGACGCCGCTTGACGAAGTGACCATCTGGCAGGATGGCCGGCTCAAGTCCTTCGAGTCGTTCTCACGCGACACAATGAATTGGATCAGCGGCCCACGGAGACCGGGCGGACTGCGGCCCCGCATTGCGATGCTGGACATCATGCTTCGCCCACAGGTCTGGAGCAATCAGGACCTCTACTTTGTCAAGAACAAGCTCGTTCGAGTCGAAATCGCTCGGACACTGCGAGACAGCAACGTGCGGCCGACAATTGCCAGCGACGATCGGCTGGATCGATTCATTGATCAAGGCTTGGCGCCCCGCGGATTCTTGACACACCCCGATGTCGGGACCCTGCTGGGGCGGATGCGGACCGATGTCATGCGGTTCGCCAAGCCAGTGCAGGCCATTGAATCGGCGCTTGCGGTCTCTAGGCCCGAACTGATCCGCAACGAACTGCTGCTTGTGCCACCAAGTGGCGACGATGCGCTCAAGAAACCCTGGATCGGCATCGACGTGCTCTCATCGCAGACACCGACCGCCTCGGCCGCCGTGGCGTGGTCCGATCTGCAGTCTTCGTGGCTCGCGGGTGATGCCGATGGCGTTTCGCGTTCCGCCGCTGCACTGGCCGTCTCCCTCCGCGGCATCAACCCCGCGATCTATCCATCCGCCGAGCGGCTTCGCGCTGAGAGCATGTACTTTCAATGGCGTGGCTTTACGTGGGGATGGATCTTCTACGTGCTCGCTGTTGCCGTGCTGCTCATGTGGGTGGTCTATCGGTGGCCGGGGGCGTACTGGAGCGGCTTGTTCATCTTCCTGCTGGCATTCGGCCTTCATACAACGTCAATCATTCTCCGCACCTATATCTCCGGTCGTTGGCCGAATACCAATATGTTTGAAGCGGTCACAACGAGCGCGTGGTACAGCGGGGTGTTTGCGCTCATCATGGAGCTGATTGTGCGTCGCACGCGCATGCGCGGACTCTTTCTTCTCGCTAGCGCGCTGTGCTCGATGGTGGCGCTCATGGCGGCCCACCTCGATCCAGTCCATCTCAACCCCGCGATTGGCAACAAGATGCCGGTGCTGCATGACCTGTGGCTGCACATTCACACGAACGTCATCATCTTTTCATACGTGTTGATCTTCCTTGCAGCGATGATGGCAGGCCTGTTCCTGCTCCGCCGGCTGCTGCAGTCGCTCTTTGGCACGGTCGATCCCGGCAGTGACTTCGCCCGCGCCGGTGGCGCCGGATTCCTGATGTCACCGCGCCCAGACGGCTCCACGTCGCTCCAGGCAGACAGCACGACCTTTGGCCAAGTGCTCGATGGCGCCACCATGGTGCTGGTCGAACTTTCCTTCATCCTGCTCTGGTCGGGCCTCGTGATGGGCGCCGTCTGGGCGGACCATTCTTGGGGTCGTCCGTGGGGTTGGGACCCGAAGGAAACCTTCGCCCTCAACACCTTCATCATCTTCGTCCTGCTCATCCACGTGCGGATGAAGGTCAAGGACAAAGCCCTCTGGACTGCTTGGCTCGCCCTCATCGGCGCCGCCGTGATGATCTTCAACTGGATCATCATCAACTTCACGATCAGCGGCTTGCATTCGTATGCATGAGCCTACGAAGCACTGACCGCCGGTCACTTTATCTCTCCTACTCACAACGACTTACAAATCCGCCATTTTGTAACCCGCTGTCAATAAAGGACATAAAGTGACCGACGGTCGCCGCGGGCAAAAGCGGCCCTGTTGGCCTTAGGGGGCCGCTTTTTTGGTGTTGGGCGGGTGTCCGCAAACGCCTTGTGGGTACACTCCGAAGCGATGATTGAGCGACGATTTTTGGGGGCTGGGACCCACTTGCTGCATGCATTGGCTGATGAATTGGTTGGCCACCGGGTGGACGCCGAACAGGTAGATCTGAGCAGCCAAATGGTTGTGCTGCCGACGAGCCGTGGCCGGTGGCGGCTCGAGTCGTTACTCCTCGATGCCGCGGCGGCGGCCGGACGGCGGCTCCTGCCGCCAGAAATGCTCACGCCCGGAACGCTGCTTGATCGGTTGATCGTGCCGCAACGGTCGACGGCCAGCGGCATGGCGAGCGGGCTTGCGTGGCTTGAATCCGTGCGATCACTTGGGCCAGGCACGCGACAGGCGCTGCTTGGCTACAGCGACCCGCTGTCGGTGGCCGAGTCTCATGCGCTCGCGCAACGGCTCGCTCGCGTGTGCCGGGAACTCGCGGCGGTCCATATGGAACCAGGCGATGTCGCCGATCGATGTGAAGATATGGGCGTCATGGTGGACCGGGTTCGGTGGTCCGTCATTTCCGCGCTGCGGGCGGACATGCTCGACCGACTTGCGGACATGAAACTCGATGATCGCGACGAGTCGCACCGGAACGCCATCGAGCGGGGCGCGTTGCATCTGCGGGGCGTGCGCACCATTACGCTCATTGCCGCTGAGATACCCGCTCGCTTGCGCCGTGTCCTTGAACTGGCCGGTGACGCTGGCGTGAAGGTCATCAACATCGTCCATGGAGATGAATCCACTCTCGGTAGTTCCTTCCATGCTGATGGAACACTTGACATTGATCTGTGGCGGGCGCGGGAAATCACCATCAATGCGGATGGAATTATGATGGTGCCATCCGTTGACGATCAGATCGCGGCTGCCTTTGACTGTGCCGCTGAGCTTGGCGAAGTGAGCGCCGATCAGATTCGATTCATCGTGCCGGACGAATCCATCCTGCCGTCGCTCGAAGCCGCCGCCATTGCTGATGGAATCCCCCTCGAGCACTTTGAGGGTCCGCCTCTGAGCGAGCACCGGATCGGCCAACTACTTGGCGCATTGGTTGATGTCACCGAACAACAGACAGCCGCCTCGCTGGCCGATCTTATTCGGCACCCAGATGTCACCCAGTGGCTCCAGCATCGCGGCGCCGCCACGCCCGTGACAACGTGGGATGACATGTGGCGGACGCGCGTGCCAGGATCAATCAACGATCTCATCGCCGTCGCCACGAGCGACGAAGAGGTCGCAGTACTCGATCCACTCAGTCGCCTGCTGGCCAGACTCCAGACGCCACACCCCGCAGCCGACTGGGCAGCCGTGTTGATGGAATTGCTCACCGATGTGCTCGAGAGCGCCCCACTGGATCCCTCCCCCGATGCCGCCCAAGACACCACGTTTGAGATCATGCACAGCGTTCTGACAGACATTCATGAACTGCCAGCAGGCCTTGAGGCGATCGATGCGGTGGATGCGATCCGGCTTCTCCAAGCGCAGCTCGCAGGGATGGCGACACCTTCTCATGCACACACCGGTGGGATCGAGGTGCTGGGATGGCTCGATGCGCATCTCGATGATGCGCCACACCTAGTACTGACCGGCCTCAATGAGGGCACACTTCCATCATCAGCCTCGGTGGATGCATGGCTTCCAGAATCCAATCGCGCAGCACTCGGTTTGGCATGCCGCAGTCGCCGTGAAGCACGTGACGCGTTCCTGTTCGAGGCGATCCTGCAAAGTGGCCGATCCACCCAGCTCGTCTGCCCGAAGCGGGACAATACGGGCGAGCCGCTGCCACCAAGCAGCTTGCTGCTTCGAACGAGCGGCCGGCCGCTGGCAGATCGCATGCTGGCCATGATGTCGCCGGACGCCACAGCCGCTACGCCGACACTCGCCGGTCGCCGACCAATCACCGACAACGAAAGCAGCTTCGACCCACAGCCCATGCCTGTGGGAGCACCGCGGATCGCGTCGATGGCCGTGACAAGCTTCAGGCGATTCATTGAAGATCCGTACCTCTTCATGATCGAACGAGACAGACGTATCAAGGCGCAAGAGGTCTCGACCGCCCACGAACTCGATGCCATGGGGTTTGGCACCCTCATCCATGCTGCCGTGGAGCAGTGGGGGAAGGAAGAGATGGATCGCGGCGCGCCCGAGACAGACCCTGCCGCGGTTGTCAAGGACCTGCACGCCGCGCTTGATCGCTACATCAGCGAGCACATCGGCGACCACCCGCTTCCGGGCGTGGCGCTGCAAATCGCCATGGCCAAGCACCGGCTCACGGCCCTCGGACCCGTACAGGCAGATCGAGCTCGTGCGGGCTGGCGCATTCACAGCATCGAGCAGTTCCATGGATTCGGCCACGACGCCGATGTGCGGTCGAAGAAGTTCCCAGGACGGAAGGGCCTCTACCTCACGGGCAAGATCGACCGAGTGGATGTGCATGACACGCACGGCTATCAGGCGCTCGACTACAAGTCTGGACGGAAGGCCATCGGTGCCGATCGAGCGCATCGCCGCGGGCGTGGCAAGGACAAACTCTGGGCCGACCTCCAACTCCCGCTCTATCGTGTGCTGCTGAGGGGAACCGGCATCGAGGTGCCTGCCAGCGGTCTCGGTTACATCTTGGTTCCGCCCGATGCTTCGCAGTGCCGCATCGACGTCGCTACGCAGTGGACCGAGGCGATGCTTGACGAGGCCGAGGAAATCGCCGCCGAGATCGTGGAAACCATTACCTCCGGGAAGCTTCTCGCTGCCGCCGAGGAGCATCTGACATGACTCCGATTGGCACACTCATCACTGCGAACGCAGGTTGCGGCAAGACTTATGGGCTGGCGAACCGTGTGATCGGTTGGATGGTCGAGCACAAGCGGCTCACAGGCGACGCGGGCGCCGCAGACATTCTTGCCGCGACCTTCACGCGCAAGGCTGCCGGAGAGATTCAGGATCGCGTTCTCACTCATCTTGCTGAGGGCGCGGTGGACACGGATACACTCGCCTCGTTTGCCGGGAGCATCGCCATCGAACCACCTGCCACATGCGATGAGGTGCAGGCGGTTCTCGAAGATGTCGTGAGGTGTCTTGATCGCATGCAGGTCAGCACGCTAGATGGTGTCTTCAGCCGCCTTGCCAAGGCCTTTCCCGAAGAGGTCGGGCTGCCAGAAGGATGGACCATTGCGGATCATCCGGTGCTGCGAGAGATCCAGCGGCAGGCACTTGACGACTGGCTTTCAGCGGCCAGTGCCGAGGAGATCTCAACGCTCGCCAGAGAGGCTGAAGCGGAGATTCTCAAGGGCTCGGCCCACAAGGAGATCATCAACTACATCTGGGGAGGCTCGAGTGGTGGCGGATTGTTGTCACTGTGGCGTCGAAGTCAGATCCGGGACGATGACACCGATCCATGGGACTGGGTTGGCACGTTGTCGGATGACGCCATCTGCGCCGATGCGGCGTCTCAGAAGTCGAAGACACTGCGAAATGTGGTTGCGACGCTCAAGCGTATTGATCTGCCGCAGACCCAGAAGGGCACCACGGTTGTCAACTGGAAAAAGTCCAACGACAAGCTCATCGCCGCCACCAACGATGGGCTTTGGATGGATCTGTTGACGAATCCGATTGTGATGGCGGCGCTCCGTGGCGAGCAATACTGCAGCCGCGACGTGTCCGATGCGTATAGCGAAGCGATCCGACCAGCCGTGTCTCATGCCCGCGCAGATCTTGTGCGGCGCATCCGCGCCAAGATGTCGGTCTGGTGTCAGCTCCTCGGTGGTCTCGATGCTGCGTATCGCCATAGACAACGAGCGGCGGGGTGTTATGACTTCTGTGACATCACCGACCGGCTCGCCCGGGCCAATCTCTTGAAGACGGTTGGCGCCGACCAACTCGCGTGGCGACTCGACTCGAAGATACGTGACATCGCCCTCGACGAGTTTCAAGACACCTCCATGGAGCAGGCCCGCGTCATGCAACCGGTGCTTGAGGAAATGGTCTCCGGCGAAGGCGCCTACGACACGCCGCGGCACTTGTTGGTCGTGGCCGACCCAAAGCAATCCATCTACGCCTGGCGTGGCGGCACGCCGGCCGTGCTGAACTGGGTCAAACAACTCGGTGGCGATGCCATGGCCGAGGACGAACTCACGAGGAGTTACCGCTCCGCGAAGATCATCATGGACTTCGTCAATGCGGCCTTTGAATCAATGGACACCAACGCGGCGATCCTCGGCGCGTCTGCCAGTCATGAAGCGGTGCCAGATGCCGTGATGACGCGTGGCGGCCTCGACCCGGGCCACCCAGGTGGACCGATGGCCGAGATGCTGCGGGACTGGAAGTTCGAGCACCATGAGTCGGCCTTGACGATGGACGGTGGCATTTTCGCATGGCTCACAGAAGACGATGGTGACGCTGTGGTCGGGCACGTGGTCGCGATGGCGAAACGCAGGTGGAAAGCGGGTGTCGGCATCGGCATCTTGTGCCCCACGAACGATCAGGTGGCCGAGATTGCGCACCAACTTCGCGTGGCCGGTGTTCCGGTCAGCGAAGAAGGGAACGGCGGCGCAGCAGATCTACCGGCCGTCGCGGTATTGCTCGACCTGCTGCGACTTGGTGATCACCCAGGTCACCGGAAGGCTGCGTTCACGGTGTCGCATTCACCATTTGCAGCCCTGCTCGACCTCTCACCACTCGAGGATACACCACCAGAGATTCGCGCCGAGATACTCGAAGCGGCCGCGGCTCGCATCCGTGATGCGGTTGCCGACGAAGGACTCGGTCCCTTCATCGCGCGGTTGACCTGCGCCGTCGAGCGGCAATGCGATGCCCGCGAGCAGGCGGGACTTCGACTTGTCGCCGAACTCGCAGCCGGATGGACCAGCACGACGACCACAAGGCTGCGTGACTTTGTGTTACTGGTCGAGGAAGCGGGATTCGCCGCGCCGACGACCGCCTCGGTT
>Ga0315338_1002348_pt1 | contig 19093 bp, 13 predicted proteins | sample ASW8metaG_FD_204518 | JGI IMG/M metagenome (GOLD analysis project Ga0315338, IMG submission 204518) | Ammonia-oxidizing marine archaeal communities from Monterey Bay, California, United States - ASW #8 | ecosystem: Environmental > Aquatic > Marine > Coastal | place: USA: California | collected... | reverse complement strand
CTCCTCTATTTCCAGGGCCACGTTGCGCCCGGCATCTACGCGCGCGCGTTTCTCGAAGGCCGACTGAGCGAGGACCAGCTCCTGCGCTTCCGACAGGAGGTCGAGCCGGGCGGGCTCTCCTCCTATCCGCACCCGCGCTTGATGCCGGACTTCTGGCAGTTCCCGACGGTTTCGATGGGCCTCGGCCCGCTGATGGCGATCTATCAGGCGCGCTTCATGCGATATCTCCGCGATCGCGGAATCGTGGACACGGGGAAACGCAAGGTCTGGGCCTTTCTTGGCGACGGCGAGACCGACGAGCCGGAATCGCTCGGCGCGATCTCGCTGGCCGGTCGCGAGAAGCTCGACAACCTGATCTTCGTCGTGAACTGCAACCTCCAGCGTCTGGACGGCCCCGTCCGGGGTAACGGCAAGATCATCCAGGAGCTCGAGGCCAGTTTCCGCGGCGCCGGATGGAACGTCATCAAGGTGATCTGGGGAAGTCGCTGGGATCCGCTCTTGCAGAAGGATCGCGACGGCATCCTGCGACGGCGAATGGAGGAGGCCGTCGACGGGGAGTATCAGGCCTATCAGGTTCGCGGTGGCGCCTATACGCGCGAGCATTTCTTCGGGAAATATCCCGAGCTGCTCGACATGGTCGCGACCCTGGACGACGAAGACATCTGGCGACTGAATCGAGGCGGGCACGATCCGCACAAGGTCTATGCGGCCTATGCGGCGGCGGTCGCGCACGAAGGCCAGCCGACGGTGATCCTCGCCAAGACGGTGAAGGGCTATGGGACGGGTGAGGCGGGCGAAGGGCAGAACGTCACGCATCAGATGCATGACATGGCCGAGTCCGCGTTGCGCGCGTTTCGTGATCGTTTTCAGATCCCGATCTCGGACAGCGAGATCGCCAAGGCGCCTCTCTACATGCCGCCGCCCGACAGTCCCGAGCTCGAATACATGCACGCTCGGCGGCGGGAGCTCGGCGGCTATCTGCCGGTGCGGACGACGGACGCGACCGTCCTCGAGTTGCCCGATCTCGGTACCTTCGAAGCGCTGCTCAAGGGTTCCGGCGATCGAGAGATGTCCTCGACGATGGCGGCCGTACGGATCCTTCAGATCCTCACGCGTGACAAGAAGATCGGTCGCAACGTCGTGCCGATCGTGCCCGATGAGTCGCGCACCTTCGGCATGGAGGGGATGTTCCGTCGCCTCGGGATCTACTCGTCGACGGGTCAGCTCTACGAACCGGTCGATTCGGATCAGGTCGCCTACTACCGCGAAGAGAAGGACGGACAGATCCTCCAGGAGGGCATCAACGAAGCCGGTGCGATGGCGTCCTTCATTGCGGCCGGGAGCGCCTATTCGAGTCACGGCGTCCAGATGATTCCGTTCTACATCTTCTACTCGATGTTCGGATTCCAGCGCATCGGCGATCTCGCATGGGCAGCCGGCGACATGCAATGTCGCGGGTTCCTGCTCGGCGGCACGGCGGGACGCACGACCCTCGCGGGCGAGGGCCTGCAACACCAAGACGGGCATAGCCACATCCTGGGTGGGACGGTTCCGAGCTGCATCTCCTACGACCCGGCCTATGCCTACGAATTGGCGGTCATCGTGCACGCTGGTCTGCATCGAATGTACGGCGAGGGCGAGAACGTCTACTACTACCTGACCGTGATGAACGAGAAGTATCCCCAGCCCGCTATGCCGGCGGGGGTCGAGAACGGAATTCTGAGCGGCATGTATCGCCTGCGCGAAGGACAGGGGGAGGGGCCTCGTGTCCAGCTCCTCGGCAGTGGAGCCATTCTGCGCGAAGTCCTCGCCGCCGCGGAGATGCTCGAACACGATCACGGCGTGGTCGCCGACGTCTGGAGCGTGACCAGCTTCAACGAGCTCGCCCGCGATGGTCTCGACACAGACCGCTGGAACATGCTGCATCCCGATGAGGAGAACCGGCTCTCGTACGTCGAGCGGCAGCTCGTGAGCACGACCGGGCCGGTCGTCGCGGCCAGCGACTACGTCCGTCTCTTCGCCGAACAGATCCGCGGCTACGTGCCGCGGGCGTATCTCACCCTCGGAACCGATGGGTGGGGTCGCAGTGATGGTCGCGAGAAGCTGCGGCAATTCTTCGAGGTCGATCGTGAGTACGTCTGCGTCGCGGCGCTCTCGGCGCTGGCGGGCGAGGGCGGCGTGGATCCCGAGATCGTCACGCGCGCGATCGAGAAGTACGGGATCGACACGGAGCGACCCGCGCCGCGTCATCGATGAGCGGCCACGGCGTCAATGAGAAGCGATGTCGTTCGTGACGCGTCTGCGCCCGAGCGGCGCAGTTCGGGAGTAGGGGATTGGGTCAGCTGCTCGAAATTCGAGTGCCGGACATCGGCGACTTCGACGAGGTCGAGGTCGTCGAGATCCTCGTCGCGAAGGGCGACCGCGTCGACGTCGAAGATCCGCTCGTCAGCATCGAGAGTGACAAGGCGACGATGGAGATCCCGTCGACCGCGGCTGGCGTCGTCGTGGAACTCCAGGTCGCGGAAGGCGATCGTGTCTCCGAGGGCTCGTTGCTCGTCGTGATCGACGCTGTCGCGGAGGCCGAGGCGAAGGTCGATGCCGAGTCGCCCTCGTTCTCCGACGCGCCGGTCCGTGCAGAAGAATCGAAGCGGGGGAGCGACGCGCGGGCTGTCGCCGTCGCGGACGACGCCGAAGGTGGGAATGATGCGGCGGACTCGGCTGCTCCCGTCGATACGGAGGGGACAGGGAAGAAAGAGCCGAAGCCGAGCGCGCCTCGGCGCGCAGAACGTACGCTGTCTCCCGCGGCCGCGAATCCCGTGCCCGACCGAACGGGGCATGTCCATGCCAGCCCGCTGGTCCGACGCTATGCGAGAGAACTCGGTGTTCCGCTGCAGGAGACCGAGGGCACCGGCGAGTTTGGACGCGTCCTCGTCGACGACCTGAAGCGTCAGGTTCGCGATCGATTTGCCGGAATCCCGGGGCAGGGCTCGGGTCCAGCCACGGGCGCCGCCGGTATTCCGCCGATCCCTGCGGTCGATCATGCGGCCTTCGGACCCGTTCGAGAAGAGAAGTTGACGCGCATCCAGAAGGTCTCGGGGCCGAACCTGCAGCGAAGTTGGCTGAACGTGCCACACGTGACGCAGCACGAGGATGCGGACCTGACGCTGCTCGAGCGCTTTCGCCGCGACAGTCGCGAGGCGGCGAACGCGCGCGGCCTGAAACTGTCGCCGCTGCTCTTCGTCATGAAGGCGGTCGTGGTCGCGCTCGACGAGTTCCCGTCCCTGCGTGCATCGCTCGCGCCCGAGGGCGATCGACTCCTGATCAAGGACTACTTTCATCTCGGCGTCGCCGTCGACACGGATCAGGGATTGGTGGTGCCCGTCGTCCGGGACGTCGATCGCAAGGGCATCTTCGAGTTGGCGACCGAGGTTTCAGAGCTCGCCGAACGAGCACGAGCACGCAAGCTCGGCCCCGATGATCTGCGGGGGGCTTGTTTCACGATCTCGAGTCTCGGGGGCATAGGTGGAACCGCCTTCACGCCGATCGTGAATGCGCCGGAGGTCGCGATCCTCGGCCTTTCGAAGACGCGTGTTCGCCCGGTCTGGGAGGGGCCGTCGCCACTCGATGCCCCGCCCACGAACGGAACATCCGCCGCCGACTCACCCGCGCCCGGTCGTTTCGTGCCGCGGCTCGTGCTGCCGATGTCGCTGTCCTACGACCATCGCGTCGTCGACGGGGCCGTCGCGGTTCGATTCACGTCGCGTTTGTCGACGTTGCTCTCGAATCCAGTCCAGCTCCTGCTCTGATTCCTGATTCCATCCCGGGAGCAGGCCGCCCCCTGGCCTGGATCCCCACGTGAACCCCACGGGAATGCTCAACCACCGCAGCGCGCATGCCGAACCGGTATGCATGTCGAACTCCGCTCATCTTCCGACCGAACCTCCCGTGTCCAGCTCCGTCCTCAGCGACCACTTCGTCGAGTTGGGCGAGCGTTTCGAAAGGGTCGGCGCGATCGGCCTCGTCGTGATCGGCGCGCCGATGCTGTCCGGAGTCGAGCGCAAGCATGGCGACGGCGCGCGGAGGCAATGTCTCGAAGCGCTGCGCGCCCGGGTCGCCGAGATCGCGGAAGAGCGACTGCGAACCGACTATCTCGTGTGTCTGGCCGAGCCGGGCATCGACGAAGTCATGGTCGTCCTGTTCCGGTCACCGGGTTCGGCGGGGTTCTACCGAACCGAGATGCCCGGCTTCCGGAATGAACTGAATCGCGCGGTGCAGGCCGACGCAGCCCAGGTCTTCTACCCCTATCTGCGTGGCCCGTTCACGCTTCCCGCCGGCATCGCCGTCGAGCTTCGCAATCCACAGTTCGGTGTGTCGACGCAGCTTCGTCGCCTCGTCGATGCCGCGCGGCGCGACTGCCAGTACGACATCGAGACGGCGCGTCGCGCCTCTCATCACGAACTGCTCGAGACCATCCTCGATCACCGCATCTATTCCGTCTACGAACCGATCGTCGAGGTCGAGAGCAAGACGGTCTTCGGCTACGAGGCGCTCGCGCGCGGACCGGAGGGGTCGAACTTCCATTCGCCTCTGGCGCTCTTCTCCGCCGCGGAAGAATTCGAGCTCGTCTTCGAACTCGACTGCGTCTGTCGCGAGAGCGGACTTCGAGGCGCCGTCGACTTCCCGGCCGGAACGAAGCTCTTCCTCAATATCCGTCCGACGACGATCCACGATCCGGCCTTCAGGGAAGAGAACCTGATCAAGACGCTCGAGAAGAGCGACCTCTCGCCCAGCGACGTGGTCTTCGAGATCTCCGAGCAGGAGTCGATCGACAGCTTCGGGGCGTTTCGCGAAGTGCGCGACGAGTATCGACGCCTCGGCTTCCAGTTTGCGCTCGACGACACGGGCACCGGCTATGCCGGCCTGGAGGAGCTCCTCGAGATCGAGCCCGACTACATCAAGATCGACCGCGCGATGGTTTCCGGCGTCGACCAGGATCCGGCTCGGCAGGACGTGCTGAGCGCCGTCCTTCAGCTCGCCGACAAGATGGGCGCGCAGGTGATCGGCGAGGGCCTCGACACGCTCGAGGAACTCGAGATGCTCGGCCGCCTCGGTATCCGTTTCGGTCAGGGCTGGCTCTTCGGTCGCCCGACGCCGCTTCGCGCGACGGACTGAAGCGCGCCGCCGTCGTCACGCGCCCATCGCGCTTTAGTCAGCTCGCCGTTCGCGGTCCAGCGAGGCTCTCCGCGAAGAATCGTGTCACACGCTCGCCGACCAATGCGTGCATGTCGGCTTCCTCTCGCAGCTCCTGTAAGGGTCGAGTCGGCCGCGGCTGATTCTCTCGCGGGTTGTTCTCGTGCATCGTGTGCAGCAGCCGGATCCCATCGCAGAAGTGGAAATGATCGGCTCGGTCGATGATCTCGAGTTTCGAGCGCTCGCCCAGTCTCTCGCTGAGAGGGCGGATGCTCGACTCGAGGTCGACGAGGACGTCGTCCTCGGCGGCGAGGATCAGGCTCTGCGCGTGGTCAGGGAGGGGGAGCTCGCCCGCGAGAAAGGCCTTTCGACCCACGAAGGGTTCGGAGGCCGGCGCGAGTCCGCAGACCGCGCGGACGCGCGATTCGAGAGCGGGCATCTTGAACGCCGTCCAACCACCGAAGGAATGGCCTAGCAGGCCGAGTCGAGCCGCATCGAGGGGGGGCAAGACATCGCCCGCGTGACCGGCGTCGAGCAGCGCGCGAATCGCGGCGTGGATGTCATGCGGTCTCTGGGCGCGCATGCGGAGATGCGTTTCGCGTCGCGCCTCTTCGTCGGGCAGCGCGAGCATCTCGGAGAAGGTATTGCCCACGTGATCCGGAGCGACGACGACGAAGCCCCAACTCGCGAGATGCGTCATCAGGAACGTCGACTGCTGCCGTAGGCCCGAGTTGCCGTGGGAGAACGCGACGAGGGGGCAGGGCGAGTCGAGCGGCTTCGCGTCGGACGTCGCGCGATGCGGCATGCCAAGGGGATGCGGCGCGTCGTCGCTCTCGAGATGGCCGCCGGAAGCCGGATACCAGATTTCGGTGGGAAGGACGCGCTCGGCCTGCGATTCGTCCGAAACCTCCCCGGTCGGCTCGGCGATCGGGGCCATGATTCGCGTCCCGATGACACCGACGGGGTGCGGTCCTCGAGAGCCGAAGTCGGACTGTGGATCGTGCATGGACTCGTTGGGGTGTCCGAATTCGCTTCGCACGCCTCGCCGGCCGTCCGGCCAGCAAGGCGCGCGAGGAATTCGACTGCTAGTTCGTGCGGTATCGGGCGCCCATCTTCTGCCGCCCCTGGTTGATGAGCTTCAGCTCTTCCATCGCGGCCATTGCCACGTCCGCGCCGGCGACCTCGTCGCCTTCCTTGGCGAGTTCGTCCATGTCGACCCAGGCCTGGTAGACGTGCCGCGTCCGGTCGGTGATGATGCCGGCCTTGAGCAGTGTCTTGATCAGCACGCGGAAGATGTTCGTGTTGTTCGTCATGTCCTGACGTCGGTCCTCTTCGGTGAAGGCCTCCATCACGGCACTTCGGACCCACTGCCATTCCAGTCCGAACTCCTTGTAGATCTCTTGCTTCTGTTCGGAGTTCACGAGGTTGAAGAGCAGGATCTGGAAGGCATCGGCCGCCCAGAGCTCGACGTGCTCGTGCTCTTCGTCCGTCAGCTTCGGGATCGTACGGTCGGCCCAGATCTTCCCGAACTTGTGATGGAAGGCCTCGTCGGACATCGTGAACTGGATCAGGCGACGCAGCAGCGGGTCGTTCGTCTCGCGCTGGATCGTGGCGAAGGCGCCCATGGCGAGGCCCTCGATCAGCATCTGCATCCCGATCAGCTTCTTGTAGACGAGGTCCGTCTTGACGATCTCGTTCATCAGGTTGCGGATCGTCGGCCCCGATGCGAGCGGCGTGCTCCAGCGCTCTTCGATGTAGCCCGTGAAGCCCGTGACGTGCCGCGCCTCTTCGCGCGTCTGGTTCGCCGCGTACTCCTGAGCGCCCGGATCCCGAAGGATCTGGGTGAGGCTCGCGGATAGCGAGAGCGCGCCCTGTTCGCCGTGCAGGATGCTCGACAGGATGAAGCGCGTGTTCTGGTTGGCGAGTCGGATCTTCTGCTGGGGGTCGAGCTTGTCGGCGACCGCGGTCTTCAGCTCGATGCAGAAGTCCTCGGGCATGATCAGCTCTTCCTCGAGATTCAGCGGTTCCGACTGGAAGTCGATGTAGCGCTTGTCGGTCGGATCCCAGAAATGATCGACGGTGGCCGCGATGATCTCGTCGAAGGCATCGGTTCGATCCGCGTACCGGTCGACTTCGATCAGGGCATCGAAGTTGTCACGGTCGACGACGTTGTAGATCGGGTCGTAGTTGATTTGACGTTCGCTCATCTAGAAGCATCTCCTTGGGGCGGCGTTTCGTTCGGTACGGGATTTCCACAGAAGGCGCCTTCCGTGGCGCGATTTCCGTGCAACTGAAAATGGGTGAGGGTCTTTACGATCGCGTCGCGCGACGCTCGAGACGGATCTTCGGCCCACCATGCGAGCACATGCGCCCACATGCCGACGACCGCCTGGGCGAGGACGTCGGAGTCGAAACAATCGCTGGCGCGGCCGCCGGCCACCGCGACGCGCCGCCTTTCGCTGACGCCGCGCGCGAGTCGCTCGAGGATGCCGGCGCCGATCTCGCCCGTCTCGCTCCCGGGGTGGAAGACGATCCGCAAGAGGTCGCGCTCCTCCTCGGCGAAGCGGACCAGGGCTTCCGCTTGTGCCTCGACGTGAGCGATCGGGTCCGAGTCTTCCGCGGCCACCGAGCGAAGGCGGCGCTCGAGTTCGAGTGCGGCTTCGTCGGCGAGTTCGCGGAACAGGCTCAGCTTGTCCTTGAAATGCAGGTAGAAGGTGCCCGAGGCGTAGCCGGCCTTCTCGGCGATGGCGTGGCTGGTGACGGCGTGTGGGCCGCGCTCACAGAAGAGTTCGCGACCCGCAGCGAGGAGTCGTCCGCGCGTCGCCGTCGAGCGCGGTGCGCGAGGGGCCTTCGCATCGACGTTTCGCGCCTCGGGCGGAGCCGATGCGGTCTCGCGGGCGGAGTCACTTGCGGGCATTTGGGGTTCACTGACGACCATGTCAGTTCTGACGTTAACGTCAGCTTCGTTGCGGGGCAAAGTGCCACGCTGTCGAAAAAGCTGACCCTGCGTCCTTTTTTGCCCTCAGCCCGATGCGGCGCCCGGCTCGCAGATCTCGCCGCAAGCGGCGTCGTCGCCGTCGCCGATTTCGAGCTGGATCGTCGTGTGCTCGATCTCGAAGCGCTCGGTGAGCTGGGTGCGGACGCGCTCGAGCAGCCGTTCCTGTTCGTGCGCCGGATCGACGACGAGATGGCTCGATAGCGAGACCTCACCGCTGCCGATCGTCCACACGTGCAGGCAGTGCAGCGCGCTCACTCCGGGCACGTCGAGCAGCGAGTCGCGGATCACCTCGGGATCGAGATGCGCCGGAACGGCCTCCATCAAGACGTCCAGGGCCTCGCGAATCAGATGCCAGGCCGAGAGCAAGACGAGCACGGCGACGACGATCGAGACGGTCGGGTCGAGCCACATCCATCCGAACGCCCAGATCCCGAGGCCGGCGATGATCACGCCGACGCTCGCGAGTGTGTCGCTCGCGACATGCAGCCACGCGCCGCGGACGTTCAGCGAATCGCCGCGACCGCCTTCGAGGATCCACAGGCTGACGAGGTTGATGATGAGCCCGCCGGTCGCGACGATCATCACGCCTTCTCCCGCTACGTCGCGCGGTGCGAGGAAACGCTCGACCGCGTGGACCGAGATGAAGACCGCGACGACGGCGAGCGCTAGCCCGTTGGCGAGCGCGGCGAGAATTTCTGCGCGGCTGTTTCCGAAGGTGCGCCGACCACTCGCTGGTCGGGAAGCCATCCAGACGCCGAGCAGCGACAGCGCGAGGGCTGCGACGTCGGAGATCATGTGCAGCGAGTCCGCGAGCAGGGCGAGCGATCCCGTCAGCAGTCCCCCGACGAGTTCGATTCCGGCGTAACTGAGCGCGAGGAACAGAACGAAGAGCAGGCGACGTCGATTCTGGGAGCGTGCGTCCGCATGGTGATGATGCGCGTGGCCGCCGCCGCCGTGCGCGTGGGCCGCGCGCAGGTGCGATCCGCGATCTGATCCCGTGGTCTCGTCCGACATCTCGTCTCCCACTCGTCAGCGACCCAGCGATTTGGCCATGCGCTCTATGACCCCGGTCAGGATCGGCCTCGATGTCGCGAAATTGAGCCGCACGTGACGATCCCAGGCGGGGCCGAAGCGATCCCCGATCGAGACGGCCACGCGGCCCTGTTTCATGAAATGCCGCGCCGGCGATCCCTCGATGTCGAGGGCGCTGCAATCGAGCCACGCCAGGTACGTCGACTCCGGTCGGTAGAAGCCGATTTCGGGGATTCGCTCGGCGAGCGCACGCTCGGCGTGGTCTCGATTGGCCTGTAGGTAGGGCACGACCTCGTCGAGCCAGGGCTGCGCCCAGCGCCACGCTGCGATCGACGCGTAGATGCCGGGCAGACTAATGCCGCCGCGCACGCGTCGCGGATGGCGCTCGTTGAAGCGCCGCTGCAACTCATCGGAGCCGAAATGCGCCAGCGCCAGCCGGAGGCCAGGGATGTTGAAGGCCTTGCTCGTCGAGGTGAAGGTGATCGTCCGCGCCGCGATCTCGTCCCCCAGGCTTGCGAAAGGAATGTGGGACCGTCCGTCGAAGAGCAGATCGGCGTGGATCTCGTCGCTGATCACGATCAGGTCGTGTTCGAGGGCGAGGGCGGCGATGCGCTCGAGTTCCTCTCGCGACATGACGCGCCCTGAAGGATTGTGCGGATTGCAGAGCATCAGCACGCGCGTTCCGGCGTCGATCACCTCGGCGAGGCCGTCGAGATCGAATTCGAGACGCAATCCATTCGGGACCAGCGGATTGTCGACGAGGCGTCGCTTCGTGTCGCGAATCGCATTGAGGAAGGGGGGGTAGATCGGTGTCTGGACGATCACGCCCTCGCCGGCCTCGCTAAAGGCTTCGACGGCGATGTAGATGCCCTGCACGACCTCGGACAGGAGTTCGACACGCGCCGGGTCGGGCGCCCAGTCGAAGCGTTCGCGCATGCGCTCGCAGAAGGCGGCCGGCAGACCCGTGTCCGCATCATCGAGCGGATAGCCCATGTCGGACATGTCGAGCAGCCGTCGTAGCTCGGCCTCGATTGGCGCCGCGAGCGGGAAGTCCATCTCGGCGACCCAGGCCGGGAGGACGTCGCGCGGGTATTGCCGCCACTTCGCGCTGACGCGGTGCTCGAGTGCTCGGACGTCGAGTTCCTCCAGGACGGCGGGTCGATGGCGCATCATGCGCTCCGTGTCGCGCAGGACGCGAAGCCGCTCGGCCTCGGCTTCTCGATCGGCGGACGCGTCTGCGCCCCGCCGCGAGAGCTGCGCGCGGACGGTGTCCGGGGCCCCGGCCCTTTCGAGCAGCACGGGGAGCTCGCGATCGAGCATCTCGAAGGCTTCGGCGACCGGGTCTCCAGGCTCGCGCAGGGCGTGGATCTCGTCCCGACCATGCGGCGCCAGATGCCAATGCGGATTCGTGTCGAAGCAATCGAAGCGAAGCCATTCGGTCGCCTGACCGGCTTCGTCGTCCGACAGCACCCGAAGGCTGCTGCCGCCGCTCGTTCCCACGGATCGCAGCTCGACCCGTAGCTCGAGGTCGCCCCATCGCTGCGTCCAGGGATTCGCCATGCACGAAGCGTAGCGGCAGCCGGGGCGTCGGGTCCAACGACGAACGCTATGTTCCCGCAGCGTGTGGCCTCGTCTCCCTCCGAGACGCCGCGCGCTGCCGGGGGGCAAGCAGGGGATGCCGACGCGAATCGAAATGCCGGAGCTGTCGTCGGACGGCGAGGGCGCGGCGCTCGCGACCTGGCTCGTGTCCGTCGGAGACCGGGTCGAGAAGGGCGACGTGATCGCCGAGATCGAGACCGACAAATCGACCCTCGAACTCGAAGCCCCAGCGAGCGGAACGATCACGCGATTCGAGATCGAGGAGGGCGCCGAGGATATCCAGCCCGGAACCCTGCTCGCGCTCCTCGAAGCCGAAGCCGAAGCGAAACCCGAAGCCGAAGTCGGCGAGTCTCCGAGTGTGTCCGAAATCGACCCGTCGCCTCCGCCTCCGCCTCCGGCGACGGAGGCGGGGTCGCTGCGGACATCGACGCCTCTGGCTCGGAGGGCAGCAAAGGATCGCGACATCGATGTCTCGACGCTCGAGGGCAGTGGGCCTGGCGGGCGCGTCGTCGAAGAGGACGTCTTGCGCTCCGCCGAGAGCGGATCGGCGTCGGCGTTGACGTCGACACCGGCGGTCGCGGCCGCGACGACCTCGAGTGCGTCGGTCGACGATCGCGCGGTCTCGTTCGAGACGCGACCTCTCAGCGCCATGCGCCGAACGATCGCGCGGCGCCTGGCGGAGTCGAAGCGAGAGGTGCCGCATTTCTATCTCTCCCGTCGCTGCTCGATGGACGCGGTCTTCGAGGCGCGGCTCGAGCTGAATCGCGAGGTCGGGGAGGCTGGCCCCGCGATCTCGGTCAACGACTTCGTCGTACTGGCTGCCGCCCGTGCACTACGCGAAGTGCCCGAAGCCAACGTGAGCTTCATCGACGCGGACGGCGACGCCAGGTCGGCGCCGGAGCTGCGCATCTTCGAGCGGGTCGACATTTCGGTCGCGGTCGCGACGGATGGGGGGCTCGTCACGCCCGTCGTCCGGGACGCGGATCGCAAGGGCCTCGCCGGGATTGCCGCGGAGGTCAAGGAGCTCGCGCTCCTCGCTCGAGAGGGAAAGCTGCGTCCCGAGCAGTATCAGGGCGGGAGCTTTACGATCTCGAATCTCGGGATGTACGGGATCGAATCGGTGTATCCGATCCTGAATCCGCCCCAGGCCTGTATCCTCGGCGTCGGCGCAGCGCGCGAAGAGCCGGTCGTGCGGCAGGGTGAGGTCGGGATCGGACGGGTCGCCGTGTTTACCCTGGCGGCGGACCATCGTGCCATCGACGGCGCAGTGGGGGCGCGTCTTCTCGCGGCCCTGTGCGAGCGCTTGGAAGAACCACTTGCGATGCTGCTCTGACGCGCGCGGCGCGATGTGAGTGACAGGAAGGACGAGCCGCGACGGCTCGATGAGGAATGATCGATGAGTGAGACGACATACGACGTGGTGATCATCGGAGGCGGACCCGGGGGCTATCCGGCCGCGATCCGCGCGCGTCAACTCGGACTCTCGGTGGCGCTCGTCGAACGCGAGCATCTCGGCGGCATCTGCCTGAACTGGGGATGCATCCCGACGAAGGCGCTGCTTCGCACGACCGAGATCCTCCATCTGGCGCAGGGGGCGAGCGAGTTCGGGCTCGAGATCGGAGAGATCGGATTCGATCTCGACAAGGTGGTGAAGCGCTCGCGCAAGGTCTCGAAGCGTCTCACGACGGGCGTCAAGCATCTGCTCAAGAAGAACGGTGTCGACGTGATCGACGGATTCGGGCGCCTGGCCGGTCCGGGTCGCGTGCGCGTCGAAGCCGAGGGTGCGGATCCGGTCGAACTCGCGGCGGACAGCATCGTCCTGGCGACCGGCGCGCGCGCGCGTTCGCTCCCGGGGCTGGAGGCGGATGGCGAACTCGTCTGGACGTACAAAGAAGCGATGGTGCCCAAGGTCATGCCGCGTCGACTGTTGATCGTCGGCTCGGGCGCCATCGGGATCGAGTTTGCCAGCTTCTATCGGGATCTCGGCGCCGAGGTCACGGTCGTCGAAGCGCTGCCCCGCATCCTGCCGGTCGAGGACGAAGAGATTTCGGCCTTCGCCAAGAAGCAGCTCGAGAAGCAGGGTTTCGAGATCTACGTCGACGCGACGGTCTCGGCCCTCGAGAAGGGCGACGACTCCGTCGCCGCGACGATCACGCTTCCGGGCGGAGAGACCAAGACGGAGACCTACGATCGCGTGATCCTTGCCGTCGGAATCGTCGGCAACGTCGAAGGGCTCGGCCTCGAAGACACGCGCGTCGAAGTCGATCGCACGCACATCGTGACGAACGGCTGGACCGAGACCGCCGAGCCGGGCATCTACGCGATCGGCGACGTCGCGGGCGCGCCGTGGCTGGCGCACAAGGCGACCCACGAAGGGGTGCTCTGTGCGGAGCGGATCGCTGGGCAGGCCAACATCCATCCGATGAAGCCGGAGCGCATTCCGGGCTGCACGTATTGTCGCCCGCAGGTCGCGAGCGTCGGGCTGACCGAAGCGGCGGCGCAGGAAGCCGGTCGCGAGATTCGCGTCGGACGCTTCCCCTTCGTTGGGAACGGGAAGGCGATCGCGCTCGGCGAGTCCGAAGGCCTGATCAAGACGATCTTCGATGCGAAGACGGGCGAGCTGATCGGGGCGCACATGATCGGTACGGAAGTGACCGAGTTGATCCAGGGCTTCGTCATCGCGATGAATCTCGAGACGACCGAGGCCGAACTCATGCACAGCGTCTTCCCGCATCCTACGCTCTCGGAGATGATGCACGAGTCGACGCTCGCCGCATTCGGTCGAGCCCTGCACATCTAGTCGCGGAAGGACTTCCATTGGCGGACCGCCTCTTGCAGATCGAGACGCAGAGCGAGACGAACGGGGACGCCGACGCGGACCTGCCGCGCCCGCCCTGGATTCGCATTCGCCTCTCGGCCGACCCGAAGGTCGAGGAGACGCGCCAGCTGATGCGGCGACTGCGTCTCAACACGGTCTGCGAGGAGGCGGCCTGTCCGAACCTCTCCGAATGCTGGTCCGAGCGGCACGCGACGGTGATGATCCTGGGCTCCGTCTGCACGCGTGCCTGTGCGTTCTGCAACGTCGACACGGGTCTGCCCGACGCGGTCGATCCGGAGGAGCCCGCACACCTGGCGAGGGCGATCGGCGAACTGGGACTCGAGCACGTCGTGATCACGTCGGTCGATCGCGATGACTTGTCGGACGGCGGGGCGGGGCAGTTCGCACTTTCGATCGAGGCGATTCGTGCGGCGTCCCGCGAGACGACGATCGAAGTCCTCACGCCGGACTTTCGTCGCAAGTCCGACGCGCTCCTGACCGTCGTCTCGGCGGCGCCCGACGTGTTCAACCACAACCTGGAAACCGTGCCGCGCCTGTATCGACGCGTGCGGCCCGGAGCCGACTATCGTCATTCCCTCGACCTGCTCCGCCGGGCGAAATCGATTCGGCCGGAGATCTTCACGAAGAGCGGCATCATGGTCGGCCTCGGTGAGACGCGGGACGAAGTCGAGGCGGTAATGGACGATCTGCGCGAAAGCGACGTCGACTTCCTCACCATCGGCCAGTACCTCCGGCCGACGCCACGGCATGCACGCGTCGAGCGCTACTGGACGCCCGACGAGTTCGAAACCCTCGCCGACGAGGCGCGCCTGCGCGGCTTCCTGCTGGTCTCCGCCTCGCCGCTCACGCGCTCTTCGTACCACGCGGAGCAGGACTTCCGGCGTCTGCAGGCCGCTCGCGCGGTCGTGGCCTGAGACCCGCGATTGACTTCCTTCCATTCCCGTTGCTTTTCGGGGATGGGAGGCGAGATCGGTCGCCTCGGGCGTCAACCGCCTCAGGCTTCCGCGGCGACGGGTCGATACGCGGGGCATGCGATCCACATCCTTTCAGGCAGGGCTGCTCCTCGCGGCACTCATCATGGGAACCTTTCTCGTGCTCGAGGGCGAGAACGTCGCCAAGGACATGGGCTTCATCGAGGGCGATAACGTGCTCGTCTTTGTGGTCCCGCTGCCCGAGAACGCGAACCGGATCCGGTCCGCGGTCTCGCCGGAGCGTGTGCTCTGGGAAGGGGACGCGGGTTTCGCCCTGGTCGGCGAGCGCGTCGTCACGCCGAGCCTCGCCGAGGCCGGCGAGGTCATCAAGCAGGCGGGCTGGATCGATCGCCCGATCCGCGTCGTCACCCTCGATGCCGATCCGGAAGAGGACGGAGACGATCTCGATCCGAGTGACCCCGCCTCGCGCGAGGCGCGACTCGAACGGCTGCGCGGACTCGTGAACAAGCCGACGCTCACGCGCGGAGAGCAGATGTTCGTGCTGAAGGCTATGAACGACGGGATCGAGATCTAGCGCTACGGCGCAGAACGCGCTCGCGGTCGTGTCCGGCCGCGGCTCAATCCGCTTTCGAAGCGCCCGCCTTGAGGGCGCTGTTCTCCCGGTACCAATCGATCGTGTTCTCGGCGTGCGCGCGTTCGCTTTCCAGGAAGCGTTCGACCGCGGTGCCGAGCCGCGGGTCCGCCAGGAAGTGGGCACTGTAGGTCGGCGAAGCGTCGAAGCCGCGCACCTGCTTGTACTCGCCGCCGGCACCCGGTTCGAAACGGTCGAGCCCATGTTCGATGCAGAACTCGATGGCCGCGTAATAGCAGACGTTGAAATGCAGATGCCGGATCTGCTCCGTCGCGCCCCAGTAGCGGCCGTAGAGTGCGTCGCCCTTTTGGACGTTGAACGTGCCCGCGACCCTTTCGCCGGCACGCTCGGCAACGATCAGGACGAGGCGGTCGCGGAATCGATCGATCAGTAGCTCAAACGATTCGCGCTGGAGGTACTGACGTCCCCAGGCACGGGAGCGGATCGTCGAGAGATAGAACCGGTACATCGGATCGAGCAGGTCGGGCGTGATCGCATCGCCCGTATAGGTCTCGATCTTCACGTCCTGCGTGCTCATCTCCCTTCGCTCGCGCCGGACCTGATTGCGGCGCTTGCTTCGGAATGCCTGGAGATAGTCCTCGAAGTCGCGGTAGTCGTGGTTGTGCCAGTGGTACTGGAGGCCGATTCGCGTATGGAATCCGATCGACTCGAGGATCTCGGCCTCGTCGGGCAGGCAGAAATTCACGTGGACGCTGGATAGGTCGTTTCCCGCACAAATCTCGCGCAGCGCCGCGCCGAGGCGTTCGATCCATTCTCTTCGATCCGCGTCGTCACGTACGAGGAAGCGCGCACCGCTGACGGGGGAGAAGGGGACACCGACGAGCAGCTTTGGGTAGTAGTCGATCCCCGCTCGGTAGGACGCGTCGGCCCAGCTGTAGTCGAAGACGAATTCACCCTCGCTGTTGTTCTTCAGGTAGAGCGGGCATGCGGCGACCAGTCGGCCGTTCTCTCTTGCGACGAGCGGCTTCGGGGTCCAGCCCGATTCTTCGTCGAGGGTGCCCGAATCTTCGAGGGAGGAGAGGAAGGCCCACTCGAGGAAGGGGGATCCGTCACCGACCAGCGCGTCCCATTCTTCCTGGGGCAGATGGGAGACGCTTTCTTCGAGTCGGATGTCCAGCTTCGGCGTGTCGTCGGGCATTCGAAGGTCAGTGTAGCCGCGGCGGGAAGCGTGCGATGCCGCTGCGACGCACGCGGTCGGCGGGCTATGATCCGGCTGATGACTTCGTGGAAGGGAAAGGAATCGACCGGTGGCTGGCGTGCAGCAGACCCCCCGGGAGGCGACCGCCCGCCGCCCTTCGATCCCGCGAAGGAGCGAGATCGCGGCGTCGCGACGAAGAAGCGATCGAAGTCCGCGAAGCCTCCTCGATTCAAGGTGATTCTCTATAACGACGATTACACTCCCATGGAGTTCGTCGTGAACGTGCTCGAGAAGGTGTTCGGCAAGAGTCCCTCGGCCGCGACGCAGATCATGTTGCAGATCCACCGGGGTGGCATGGGCGTGGCCGGTGTCTACGTTCTCGAAGTCGCGGAGACGAAATCGGCGACGGTTCAACGAATGGCTGAAGATCGGGGCTATCCGCTTCGATGCGGGGTGGAAAAGGAATGAGTTCGATCGGTCGCGACCTCCAGCTGACCCTCCAGGCCGCACAACGCGAAGCCATCGTGCGACGTCATGCCTATTTGACCGTCGAGCATCTGCTTTACGCGCTGATCCACTCGGACGATGGCGCGCGCATCCTTCGGCATTCGGGAGCGGACGTCGATCGCCTGCGCCTCGAGATCGAGCGCTTCTTCGACGAGGACCTCGAATCGGTTCCGGGGGACGAACCGGTCGAGACCCTGCAGACCCTGGCCTTCCACCGCGTGATCCAACATGCGGTCGACCACTCCGAGAGCGCCGAGAAGGACGAGGTCGAGATCGGCGACATGATCGTCGCGATCTTCCAGGAGCCCGACGCTCATTCGATGACGCTGCTGCGTGCCCAGGGCGTCTCCCGCCTCGACCTGCTGCGATACATCAGCCACGGTGAATCGAAGCTCGGAGAGAATGGCTCGGCCGGAGACGGGGAGGGGCGCGCTTCGCCGCTCCTCGGCGGTGAAGAGAGTGAAGGCGTCCCGGCCGATCCGCTGGCGGCGTTCACCACGAATCTCACCGAGCGCGCCGCCGAAGGGAAACTCGATCCCCTGATCGGGCGCGGTCCCGAACTCGATCGAGCCATCCAGATCCTCGCGCGGCGGCGCAAGAACAATCCCATCTTCGTGGGCGAGACCGGCGTCGGTAAGACGGCTCTCGCCGAAGGTCTCGCGCTTCGCGTGCACGAGGGTCGCATGCCCGCGGATCTCGAGGGCACCGACATCTATGCCCTCGATCTCGGCGCGCTGCTCGCGGGCACGCGCTATCGGGGCGACTTCGAAGCGCGCTTCAAGGCCCTGCTCGGTGCGCTTCAGGAGCGTGAGCGCTTCATCCTCTTCATCGACGAGATCCACACGATCCTCGGCGCCGGATCGGCGCAGGGCACGACCGTCGATGCGTCGAATCTGCTGAAGCCGGGGCTGGCCGATGGCACGCTTCGATGCATGGGCTCGACGACGTATCAGGAGTACCGGCATTTCGAGCGCGATCGCGCGCTGTCGCGACGCTTCCAGAAGATCGATGTCGAGGAGCCGACGCCCAAGGAATGCGTGCGCATCCTGCAGGGACTCGCGCCGCGCTACGAAGAACATCATGGCGTGCATTTCACGCGTCCGGCGCTGAAGGCCTGTGTCGATCTCTCGATTCGACACGTGAACGATCGCTTCCTGCCCGACAAGGCGATCGACGTGATGGACGAGACCGGTGCGGCCGTTCGGTTGCGACCGACGTCGAAGAAACGGCGGACCGTCGGCGTTCGGGACGTCGAACGCGTCGTCGCGCGCATGGCGCGTGTGCCGATCGAGACGACCGCTTCGCAGGACGCGTCGCGCCTCGAACGACTCGAACCGGACCTGAAGACCGTCGTCTTTGGTCAGGACTCGGCGGTCGAGACCGTTGCGGCGGCGGTGAAGCGGGCGCGCGCCGGACTCGCGGGACTCGAGAAGCCCACGGGTTCGTTCCTCTTCGCGGGGCCGACCGGCGTCGGCAAGACCGAACTCGCGAAGCAGCTCGCAAAGACCCTCGGCGTGCCCTTCCTGCGATTCGACATGAGCGAGTACATGGAAAAGCACTCGGTGTCGCGCTTGATCGGCGCGCCGCCCGGCTATGTCGGTTACGACCAGGGCGGAATCTTGATCGAGCAGGTGCGGAAGCATCCCTACGCGGTGCTGCTCCTCGACGAGATCGAGAAGGCACACTCCGACGTCTTCGACGTCCTGCTCCAGGTGATGGACCACGCGACGCTCACCGACAACCAGGGTCGCGAGGCGGATTTTCGACACGTCACGCTCATCATGACTTCGAATGCCGGAGCGCGGGAGATGGCGAGTCGGGCGATCGGTTTCACCGAAGCGCGACGCGGCGACGGCAACCAGGAGATCGAGAAGATTTTCAGCCCCGAGTTCCGCAACCGGCTCGACGAGGTCGTCCGCTTCGATCCGCTTCCGGAAGAGGTGATGGAGCGCATCGTCGACAAGTTCGTCCGCGAACTCGCAGATCAGCTGCGCGAGAGGAAGATCGAGATCGAGCTGCGCCCTGCGGCGCGCAAGCGTCTGGCGGAGAAGGGCTACGACCCGGACTTCGGTGCTCGCCCCCTCGATCGCCTGATCCAGAAGGAGATCAAGAATCCCCTGACGGACGAGGTGCTCTTCGGTCGCTTGAAGGGGGGCGGCCACGTCGTGGTCGACGTCGACGTGGCGAACGAATTCTCATTCAGCTT
>Ga0315338_1002347_pt1 | contig 19107 bp, 20 predicted proteins | sample ASW8metaG_FD_204518 | JGI IMG/M metagenome (GOLD analysis project Ga0315338, IMG submission 204518) | Ammonia-oxidizing marine archaeal communities from Monterey Bay, California, United States - ASW #8 | ecosystem: Environmental > Aquatic > Marine > Coastal | place: USA: California | collected... | reverse complement strand
GCGACAATCATACTCGCAATGTCATTTGCACCTACAACTACAACTTCTTTTAATCCTTCAGTTGTTTCAGCAAATCTTTTTCCTGCTTTTGTAATTAAATCCGACTCTGTAATATTTGATAAAAGTTCTGGTGCTTTATAATAGTATTGAATAAAAAAATCTTTAATTCGTGCTCCGAAAAAAGCACCGCCGCCAAATCCCATTATAGCCATACCAGTTGCCATACCTCTTCTATCAGGAAACCATCTAATTAATGTAGAAACTGGCGATACATATCCTAACCCAAGACCACATCCACCTAAAACTCCATAACCAAGGTAAATTAACCAAAGTTGATGATTAATAATACCTACGCTTCCAATTAAGAAACCTCCTCCCCAACAAAAAGCAGCAACTAATCCAACCATTCTTGGTCCAACCTTTTCTAACCATGTTCCAGCAAACGCTGCGGCCAGTCCTAAAAATACAATTGCAGTTGAATAAATCCAAACTACTTCTTTAAGCGCCCAATCATCTGCAGAACTTGCAACAACTCCAATAGCTTTAATCAATGCTGGGTTAAATATACTCCAGGCATAGACAGAACCTATGCACAAATGGATTGAAACTGAAGCAACAGGAACCCACCATCTATTAAATTCGGGTTTTGCAATAATTTGTTCTTTTAATAAAAGTTTACCAATCCCACTTTCTGTGAATCCTATAATTTTAAAAAGTTTTATAACTGAAAAAATAAAAGTAAGCCCTATTAGAACAGCTACTGTAATATTTTGCCACAATGTAAGTTGTCCTAAATCTAAACTCATTTTACCTAGCTAAATGCTAATCCCTCTATAAAAAAAGAAATTTAAATATACCAAAGATTTATGACAAATGAATTAAAAAAATGATTTTATTTACAATATGAATCGATAAGAGATTCAATAATAATTTTTGACGCATCTAAATTTTCTTTGTCTGAATTCTGTTTTACATATCTAATAAATACATCTTTATGTCTTTGTAAATTTAGAACATTTGATAAACATAAATGTGGTAATTTTTTATCATTTTCTGATCTAATTAATTGATAAGTATTTATGGTTGATTGTATATATCTAATACATGAAACTTCTTTTTTTGCTTCTTGTTGTACTGCTGTTTCACCAGGTATCCATGCTTCGCATTCAAAGACTAATTCTTTTGCTGTAAAAGGGTAAAAAACATTTGCTTGTTTAGAACATAGTGGATTTATAATTAATAAATAAATAAATAAGAAAGAAAGAATTTTCATAATTTAATTCGCAATAAAAATAAATGCATTTGCATGGAAATTTGGTCCGTAATCTATTCTATGATTTTTATTACCATCAAAAAATTTTAAAGGGGTTAAAATTTCACCAATTAATGCAAATCCACGGTAACCTAGATTCAGAATTTTGTTAAGAGATTTCTCAATTGGTTCAGATATATATCTTTCTTCAATTTCAACGAGCAAAGTTGGTTTATATTTTTTAATTAATTTTTTTGCACCTTTTAAAACTTTAAACTCGACCCCTTCAGCATCGATCTTTATAAATCCAACATTTTTTAATTTTAAATCATCAATCTTTTTTGTTTCTACTTTTAATTTACCAAAACTTTTATCTAACTTTACATTACGAATTGATCCTCCTTGATTTGAATATCCTTTTTTTCCTTTTGGTATTTTTAAAAAATCAGAAGATGATTTATCCGAAAGTGCGTATGGAAAAACTTTAACATTTTTATTTACAGTTTTTTTTAAAATTTTGTAAGATTTTGGATTTGGTTCAAATGCATAAACAATTTTTGAATATTTTGATATAAAGTAAGTATACACCCCTTTATATGCTCCAACATCTAATGAATTAAGATTTCTATTAATAAGATATTTTAAAAACTTTATATCCGTTCTACCTTTTATCCATTCTTTCAAAACTAATCTTCTGATGTATAATTTATGTGGAATAATTATATGTTTTATCTTTTCTTCAAAACTAGTCGGGGGCGTCCAATTATCTTTATTTTTTAGTAAATTCATTGTGATTAATAAAAATATAAATACTTCATTACTTACAATTTTAATTGTTACTACAATAGTAGTTTTTTCAAGAAATTTTTATAATGAAATATTACAAAAATATTTAAGTAATCCAGATTTTTTTCAAATTTTTTTTTCTGATTTCTATTTAATTTATGCAGGCTCTGAAATATTAAATCAAGGATCTAATCCCTATAAAGAATGGTTGGAAATACATAATAATCCCTTTTTTAATCCTCCAATAGTTTTTCAATTTTTTAAGTTTATTGCTAACTTTGAATATTCACAAATTGTAAAAATTTGGTTCTTTTTTTTATTCTTATCTTATTTTTGCATTCCATTCATACTTTTCAAAACTTTTAAAATAAACTTAAAATTTTTTTATATTTTTTTAGTATGTTTTGGCGGTATTAGTATTTCTGTTTTTCTTACCGGTAATTTATCTATCATCCTAAGTGCGTTTTTTGCAATTAGTTTATTTTTTTTAAGCAAAGACAAGTATCATTTTTTTTACTTAATTTTATCAATACTTTCATTAATTAAATTTCCTTATTTAATCTTTTTTGGAATACCATTTCTTGTAAGAGGTTTAAAAAAAGAAGTGTTTATAAACACTTTTTTTTATTTAACCTTTATTTCTTTGCTTTATTTAATTTCCTTTTATCAAAATAGTGAACTTTTTATAAGTTGGATAAACTCTCTTGAATTTTCTAAGTCCATCGGTGACAGTGGTGATTTCGGCAGAGGGTTATTTAGATTATTTGAAAATTATTTTTTTTCAGGAAGTTATTTAAATTATATTATTTATTTTTTAATCTCTGGAATTCTATTTCTTTTTTTAATTCTCCTATTTAAAAATTCAAAAATTTTAAAAGATACGAATTTAGCAATTGCTTTTAGTATTGTTGCTCTTTCAATATTTCTACCAAGATTAAAAAGTTATGATGTTTTAATTACTATTCCTTGTTTGTTTTTTATAATTAAAAATTTAGACTTTAAAATTTCTAAATTTATAAATTCATCTATTAAGTTTTTATTATTTTTAATGTTATTTTGTTGGACAAGTCCTTATGCTCCTATATGTTTATATTCAATAATATTTATTATTTTTTCTACAGACTTAAAATTTAACTTTATAGAAAAGAAATAAAAAATTATAATCTAAATAGTTTTGGGCGTGTGCTGAAATTGGTAGACAGGGTGGTCTCAAAAACCACTGGTGGCAACACCGTGACGGTTCAAATCCGTCCACGCCTACCACTTAATGAGTTATAAATGATAAAAAAAATCTATAAAAAAATAATAACAATATCTAAGACAAAGTACGCTTTACCTTTTTTATTAATTATTGCCTTTTTAGAAAGTTTTATTTTTCCCATTCCTCCTGATATTTTTTTAATTTTTTTAGTTTTAGCTCATAGAAATAAAGCATTTTATTTAGCTTCTTATTGTACAGTTTTCTCGGTAGCTGGAGGAATTTTAGGTTATTTTATTGGTAGTTTTTTCTTTGATAGTTTAGGCCAAGGTATTTTAAATTATTACAATCTTGATGATAAATTTTTAGCTTTCTCTGAAAGATACAATGAACACGGTGCTTTAATTGTTGGTGCAGGCGGTTTTACACCAATCCCTTATAAATTAATAACCATATTCAGTGGTTTTGTTAAAATGGATCTTTTAGAATTTTCTATCATCTCATTTATCTCTAGAGGAGCTAGATTTTTTCTAATTGCTACCCTTTTATATTTTTTTGGTAAGAAAATTGAAGAATTATTAATCAAAAGATTTTGGTTAATTAGTTTAATATTATTTTTAATTTTATTAATTATATATTTTATAATTAAACATTTAGGTTAATCATTTAAAATGATTTACAAAAATAGTAATTATTTAAATTTATTCTTTTTATTTTTTAGCGCTCTAGTTTTATTGATAGTTCACTATTTGGAGTTTTTTGAAGGAGTTGAGCCATGCAAGCTATGTGTTTATCAAAGATTTCCCTACTTTGTCGTTCTTTTATTAGCATTATCTTTTTTGTTAATCAATAATAAAAATTTTAAAAAAATTACGTTCCTATTTTATATTCTAATATTTACCTCGAGTATAATTATGTCCGTTCATCATTTTGGAGTCGAAAAAAATTTTTGGAGTTCTTTATCAAGTTGTGAAACAAGTTTTAAAAGTTTATCAAATAGTAATGATTTAAAAGAATATTTATTAAATAAGAATTATATATCTTGTGAAGATGTTTCATTTAAATTTTTAGGAATTTCTCTTGCTGGGTACAATATAATTGTATCTTTTATTCTACTTGTTCTTTCTATTGTCGGATTGAAAAAATTAAAGGATTAAGGCTCAAGCTCAGTATCCCAATATAAAAAATCTTTCCAACTATCATGTAAATAGTTTGGAGGATATTTTTTTATTTTTTTTTGTAAAAAGGTAACGGAAGGTTCGAAGGGTTCTTTGCTAATAGATAATTTCATTTCCTTTAAAGTCTTGTTACCTTTTGATGTATTACAATCAGAACATGCAGTAATTACATTATCCCATGTTGTTTTACCACCTTTTGATTTAGGCAGTATATGATCAAAAGTTAAATTATTTTTTGCTCTACAATATTGACATTCAAACTGATCTCTAAGAAACACATTAAAACGTGTAAAAGCTGGTTTTCTTGAGCATATAACATATTCTTTAAGCGCGATAACGCTTGGTATTTTTATTTTTATAGAAGGAGAACGTACAATTTCATTATACTCAGAAACTACTGAAACTTTTTCTAAAAAAACAGCTTTGATACTTTCTTTCCAATTACAGATCGACAATGGAAAATAACTTAACGGTTTATAATCAGCATTTAGAACAAGCGTTTTAAAACTCATATATGTAAAATAATAAACAATATTAAAAAAGCCAAATTATTATTAACATTTTAATAAATGTTTAACAAGAAAGTTCTGACCAATTTCTAAACCTTCTTGATCTATACTGTGACCTAAATTTTCTATTAAATGTGTATTAACATCTATATTGCTATCTTTTAAAACTATTTCAGTTGCTTCCATCATTTTCTTTGGGACAACTTCGTCTTCTTTACCATGAACTAAACAAACCTTTGGCTTTGAATTTATTTCAATTTTTCCACTTTTTGTTAAAATAATTCCACCTGAATATCCAAGAATACCTTTTACTTCTTCTTTAATTGTTAAAGCTAAGTTTAATGCAACCATTGTTCCTTGACTAAAGCCAACTAATATTAAATCTTTATAATCAAGATTATGCTCTTTAAGTTTTTTTTTAAGAAAAGTAAGAATTATTGGTTTAATCAATTCTATTTCTTTAAGTATCCTCGTTTGATCTCTATCTTCTAAATTAAACCATTGTCTGCCAGATGGAGCCAAATTGTATGGGTAAGGAGCATGCAATGAATAGAACTTAGTTTTTTTTATAATTGCGGACCAATATTTTGCTAGTGGAATTAAATCAAAAGCATCAGCGCCTATACCGTGCAACAAAACAATTAATGAATTAGTTTTGATATCTTGATCAGGAAATTCTTCATATTTCAAATCTTGCATTTTATTTTGTATTAATACTTTTTAAATCTTTTTAAATATTCTGGGAGTATTAATTCTAAAGATACAGGATTAATATCTAAATATTTGAAAGTATAATCAGTATTTAAAACAATGTTATCATTGTCCAAAAGTTTAATTTGGTCTTCTGTTAATAAAGGATTAGGTAATACTTGAAAAAATTTAGCCATTAAAATAGCTATTTTTCTAGGAATATAAATTAATATTCTTTTACGATTAATAATTTTTAATAAAATTTGTAACAATTCTTTAAAAGAAAAAATATCTGGTCCTCCAAATTCAAATATTTTATTTTTTATATTTTTTTTTAAAATTTTTATTGTTCCTTTACAAACATCTTCTACATAAACTGGTTGAAACTTTGTTTTACCTCCCATAATTAAAGGCAATAATGGACTAAATAAACTCATTTTTGCAAATTTATTGAAAAAATTATCTTCAGGACCAAAAATTAAACCAGGTCTAATAATTGAAAATCTTTTTAAATTTTTTTCAATATACTTATCAGCATCAAACTTACTTTTAGAATATAATGAGTTTTCAAATTTATTAACTCCAAGTGCAGAAAATTGTATAAAAGTTTTTTTATTTAATTTTATATTATCTACTATTCGTTTAACAAAATTATAATGTACTTCAAAAAAATCATTTCTTTTTTTTTCATATAAAATCCCAATTAAGTTTATGACAATATCTGAATCTTCAATTAGATTTTTTAATTTTTCATTATCTGATATATCAAATTTAATTAAATTTATTTGGCCAACATCTCCCAAAGGTTGTAAAAAATATCCTTTTGCCAGATTTCTTGTAGGTACTTTAATAATAAACTCATTATCACACAAATATTTAATTAAATATCTGCCAAGGAATCCTGTGCCTCCAAATACTGTTACTTTTAAATTTCTTAAATAGTTCATCAATTAATAAAATAATTTTTTTAAAAAAAAAATGTTGATTTTTTTTTGAAAAATGCCACATCATAGCATGGCCCAAAAAGATAAAAATATCAAATTATATAAAAACGATCTACCAATAAATATTAGGTTTAAAGGATCAATTGCTATAGATACTGAAACTATGGGTTTAAATATAAATAATGATAGGCTTTGTTTAATTCAAATTTCAGATGGAAATGGTAATTCGTATATAGTTCAATTTCTTAAAAATTGTTATGATGCTCCAAATTTAAAAAAAATACTTGATGATGAAAAAATTTTAAAAATTTTTCATTATGCTAGATTTGATATAGCAATTATAAAAAAAAGTCTCGGAATTATGTGTAAACCAATTTATTGTACAAAAATAGCTTCGAAATTAGCAAGAACCTTTACCGACAGACATGGCTTGAAAGACCTATGTAAAGATCTTTTAAAAATAGATCTAAATAAACAAAGTCAAACTTCAGATTGGGGAAATGAAAATTTAACTGAAAATCAATTAGAATATGCAGCTAATGACGTTCTTTATTTACATGAAATAAAAAATAAGCTTGATAAAATAATAGATCGTGAAGGAAAACAACATCTTGCTGAAGCATGCTTTAAATTTCTTGGAACAAGAGCAGAATTTGATTTACTAGGATGGCAAGATAAAGATATTTTCCAACATAAATAACAAATTTTTATAAAATAAAAATGTCAAAACAAATTATTAAGATTGCTAAAAAAGTTATTACTGATGAAATTAATGGTTTAGAAATTTTATCAAAAAAAATAGATAAAAATTTTGTAAAAGCCATAAATATTTTAAAAAAAACTGGTGGTAAGATTGTTGTAACTGGAGTTGGTAAAAGCGGAATTATTGCAAAAAAAATCGCTTCTACTTTATCATCTACTGGTACACCATCACAATTTATACATTCAACTGAAGCCAGCCACGGTGATTTAGGAATAATTAATAAAAAAGATGCGGTGTTAGCATTTACTTTTTCTGGCAAAACAATTGAATTAAATGATATTTTTATTTTTTCAAAAGAACAAAAAATTCCATTAATAATTATTACTGGAAGATCGAATTCCAAATTAAAAAATGTTTCAACAGCATGTATAGAAATATCAAATTTAAAAGAGGCTTGTCCTCTTAATTTAGCGCCAACAACATCAACCACGGCTATGTTAGCATTGGGGGATGCTATAGCAGTTTCTTTAATGGTTAGTAAAAAATTTACAAAAAAAAATTTCTATACTAATCATCCTGGAGGTCAATTAGGAAAAAGATTATTGCTTGTAAAAAATGTTATGCATTCTGGTAAAAAATTACCATTAATAAAAGAAAATGTTCCAATGACAACCGCAATTATTGAAATGACTAAAAAACGTTTTGGTTGTTTAGGAGTAATATCAAAAACTAACAAACTTGTTGGAATTATAACAGATGGTGATTTAAGAAGACATATGGGTAATAGTATTTTAGAAAAAAAAACTTCTTTTATAATGACAAAAAATTCAAAAACTGTAGATGAAAATATTTTTGCAATTGAAGCTTTAAATATAATGAAAAAAAACAAAATTACACAGGTTTTCGTTACAAAAAATAATAAACCAATTGGTATACTTCATATCCACGATTGTATAGAATTAGAATTAGCTTAATTTCATTAATTTGATTGCTAATGATAAAAAAAAAAATCCTAAATTTGTTTAGTGTTAAACGAAGAGCAAATAATTACGAAATATCACAATTTATAAAAAAATTTTATTATAAATTAGTACCATTTATTTTAGGTATTTTTTTTATAACAATTTTTTTTTGGCCTTCAATATATACAACTTATAATATTAAAAAACCTATATTAGAAAATCAAAAAAAATCGGAAAAATATGTATTTCAAGGAATTGATGAATTTAATCAGCCTTTTTTCTTACGTGCAAAAAAATATCAGAAAATAATTAATAATGAAAAGAAGTTATTATTTGAAAAACCAAAAGCTGAGATAAATTTAAAAGAAGGAAAGTGGTTAACAATGATTGCTAATGAAGGAATTTTTGATATAGAAAAACAAACTTTAGAATTAATGGGAGATGTATTTTTTTTGCATAGCGATGGACAGCAAATTGATACTGGTAATGCTGTAATAGATTTAAAAAAATCAAAAATTTATGGAAATACAAAAATCTTTGGAAAAGCTGAAACCATTAACTTTTCATCTGAAGGATTTGAAGTAAAAAAAACGGGTAAAATTTTTAAATTATTAGGAAAAAGTAAAATAAAAATTAAAAATATAAAATAGTTAAATTTATTTATGTTATTGAAAAAAAAAATTTGTCTTCCTTTTTTTATGTCAATTTTTTTTATATTAGCATATAAAAATACTTCTTCGGCTCCCTTATGTTTAGAAGAAGAAAATAATTTAGATAATATAGAAATTACAACTAATAAAGAATTATCAAATGAAAAAAATAATTCTAACAAAAATGATAACAAAGATTTAGAAAAGAAAAATAATGATGATGAAGAAGAAAGTGAAGTGGAAATATCTGCTGATAATAAAATAGAAGTAGATAATGAACAAGGAGTCGTGATTGTAACGGGAAATGCTTTTGTTAAGGAAGGTTTAACTTCACTTCAAGCTGATATGCTAACTGCATTTACTTGTGAATCAAAGAACGGTAGTACAAAAATTTTACAAATTAATGCTGATAATAATGTTGTAATTGTATCAGACCAAGGAAAAGCATTTGCAGAAAGAGGGATATATTTTGTTGAAGATAAAATTATTGAACTTTATGACAATGTAAAGTTAGAAAAAGAAGGAGATATACTTGTTGGTGATAAAGGAATTTTTAACGTCTTAACTGGTAAAGGAGAAATATCTACTGAACCTAACAAGGAAGGGGGTAGAAAAAAAGTTTATGGCATTATCAGGTCAAAAAAAAATTAACAGCAAAGAAGGTCTTTTAGTAAGGAATCTAAACAAATCTTTTTTAAATAATGAAGTATTAAATAATATAAATTTTGAAGTACATAGATCAGAAGCTGTGGGGTTGTTAGGACCAAATGGTGCTGGAAAAACCACCTGCTTTCATATTTTAACAGGGTTAATAAAACCAAATAAAGGGAAAATTTTTATTGATGGCACTGATATTACTAGTCTTCCAATCCATATTCGAGCAAAAATAGGTATAGGATATTTACCGCAAGAACCATCAATTTTTAGAGGTTTGACGGTAGAAGAAAACTTATTGGGTATACTCCAATATACTGAACCAAATAAAAGTCAAAGACTAAATATTCTAGAAGATCTTTTAAGAGATTTTTCTTTAATAGAAAAAAGACAACAAAATGCAATGAAACTATCAGGTGGACAAAGAAGAAGAGTTGAAATTGCAAGAACATTATGTACTAATCCTAATTTTATTTTACTTGATGAGCCTTTTACTGGTATTGATCCTTTACAATTAAATGAAATAAAAAGTTTAATAAAAAGTTTAAAAAGAAGAAATATAGGTGTTTTAATCACAGATCATAATGTTAGAGAAGCCTTAACTATAATTGATAGAGCATATATAATTCATGATGGAAATGTATTGATGCAAGGAAGACCGAGAGATATTATAAATAATAAATTAGTAAAAAAGTTTTATTTAGGCGATACTTTTAAAATTTAGATATTAAATTTATGGAAATAAAAAATAATTTAGAATTAAATAAATCCCAAAAAATCACTATTAATTTACAAATGCAAAAATCTCTTCAGATTCTACAGCTATCTTATTCTGAGATAATTGAAAAAATAAATAAAGAATTAGAAAAAAACCCACTACTTGAACCTGAATCAAAAAAAGAAAAAAAAAATTTATACAATTCAAAATTATATTTAAATAGTAAAGAGAATAATACAAAATCAAAATATATAGAAAATACTTTAGAACAAAAAAAAAATTTAAGAGAGCATGTTAATGAACAAATAAATATTGATATTAATAATAATGAAGAAAAATTAATAGCACGAAAATTTTTAGAATATATAGATAACAATGGTTATATTAAAAATGATGATGTAAATAAAATTTTTGAAAAATTACAAACACAAAATTATAATATAACTTTAGCTTTAATTGAAAGTACTTTAAAAAAAATTCAAGAATTTGACCCTCCAGGTATTTTTGCAAGAAATTTATCAGAATGTATTGAAATACAACTTAAGTTAAAAAAAATATTTAACAGTAAGTATCATTTTCTTGTAAGAAACTTAGAACTATTAGCAAAAAATGATATTAATATTTTATGTAAAAAAACTAGGATTAAAAAAAATGAATTGATAAGAATGATTAAAAATATTAAATCTTTAAATCCAAAACCAGCTAATATTTTTGAATATCAACCTAATATAAGTGTAGTACCAGATATTATATTAAACCAAAATAAAGATAATTTTAAATTAGAATTAAACAAATCACAAATACCTAAATTTAATTTTAATAAAAAATTATATCAAATAATTAAAAAGAAAAAATTACTTCAAAGAGAAAAGGAAAGTTTATCTAACTGGGTAAAATCTGCTAAATTATTGTTAGATGCTATAAGAAATAGAGAAGTAACGCTTGAAAAAGTTACTAAAGAAATAATAAAATATCAAAAGAATTTTTTTAAAAAAGGAATAAATTATTTTTACCCCTTAACACAGAAAAAAATTGCCGAAAAAACTGGTTTCCATGAAAGTACAATTAGTAGATGTACAACTAATAAATATATTCAAACACCAAAAGGGATTTATGAATTAAAATATTTCTTTTCGAAAGGAATAAATTCTAAAGATAAAACTAAATTATTATCAAATAAATTGATAAAAAATAAAATTTTAAGACTTATAAAAGAAGAGAATAAAAATATTATGTCAGATAAACATATTGTCTTTAAATTAAAAAAAAATGGAATTAGCATAGCAAGAAGAACTGTTTCTAAATATAGAAAATTAATGAACATTCCTAGTTCATTTAAAAGAAAAAAACAAATTTCAGAATATTTTTAGAAAAAAAATCATTCAATTATAAATTTAATATAAAAAATTTAATGATATAAGTGATAAAAATTTTTTATCAGAATAAAATGGCTCATATTTGAAAATAATTTCGTAATTACCTACTGGCACTTCTATACCCCAAAAAGTATTATAAGTTTTAAAAATTTTACCTTTTTTAAAATTAGAATCTTCTTTTTTTTTATAATATACATTCCAATTCTTATCAAATGTATTGGTTATAACTAAAAAACAATTCTCTACTGGTATTAAATTTTCAAATTTTTTAATATTAATTTTAATAACTATTTTATCTGATTCATAAAGAAGAACTTTAATATTTTCATTATACTCTGAACATAAAGGATTTGAGGATATTGATTTTGTTTCTTTAATTTCCTCCATGTTTACAAAAACGTTATTTTTAAGTAATTCTGAATCAGAAATCATAAGTTGATTAATAAGAGATTCTTTATTTTTAAATTGAAGTGAATTTTTTACAAAGAAAAATCTTTTTAAATAATTTTTATTTTCATAAACATTAAAAAAATCTATCCCATGAAAATTTTCTTTGAAATTTATTTTAATTTTTTCTCTAGTTGATAAATCTTGCCAAACTTTTTTACTGGATTTAATTTTTACTAAATTATCATTATAAATTTCATCTTTAGAAATAAAATACCTAATATTAGCAAGAGATAATAAATTAAGATTAAAAAAATCTTCTATATCATATTCTGATTTAGAATTAACATATAGCCTTAATCTTCTTGATGGATTATCAAATTTAATTTTTTCATGAGGATAATTAATTAATCTCCAATATTCGCTATTAATGTTTTTTTTTATACTTGATTCTCCTGAAAATATTTCAAAGCCATATGCGGGTAAAAATAATGTTAAAGGTGCGCTTACACTTTCAACGCGAAATAAATTACTTTCGTTTTTTGTTTTAGCTAATTTTTTTAAATAATTTGATTCAAATTTATATGTATATGAGCCTTCTGTTATCCAACTTTTTGCTGCAATTAATTTGCTTTCCAATGTAGATATGAATAACAAAATTACAGAAATATAAAAAATACTTTTATTTTTATTCATAATATTTACTAAACATATACCAAGAAATAAGGATATATAAAAAGAATAGGAATCAAATATACGGGAAACACTAATACTTGAAAAAATTTCTGGTAAAAATTTTAAAAAAGGCAAAATTAAAGGAAGTAAAAAAAAAATGATAAAAATTTGTACCATCTTTTTCTGATGAAAGTTAAATTTATATTTAATTATCGATGTAATTGAAATTATAATAGTTATCAAAAATGAAGTATGAAAATAAAAAGAACTATCATCGATTGAATTATTAATAAATCGGTTCTCTTTATACAAAACACCAGAACCTAAAATATTTTGGTAAAATACTCTAATACTTTCAGAAAAAGAATTAGACATTGCAATCAAATCTTGGAGCCTAAAACATATTATAAAAAAACAAAAGAAAGATATAACAAATAATTTTTTTTTATTTTTTAAAAATTCTAAGTTATCAATAAATACGAACCAAAAAAACAAGGCTGGAAAAATCATAATTAGAGCATATGGGATATGGGAAACAGATGCCCAAAATAGTGAAAGTAAAATTACATATGATAATATTGTTATATTTTTTTTTTTAGAAATTGATATTTTTTCTAAATAATAAATTATTAGTGGCAAAATTGCGTTTGAAAACATTAAATGATGAGAAACTACAAATAATGATCCATAGAAAATGCCTGCGAACATTGCAGATTTTTCTTCTACATTAAAATATTCAATAAGTAATTTTTTTGTATAAACTACGGGAATAATTACCATTAAAATATCTAAAATAAAAAAAACAAACTTATCAGGTAATAAATAAAATAGTATTAATCCTAGTTTGCTTTGAAAACCTAAGCCTAATCTATCGTCACCACCAGCATGTAATTCGTTCCAGTAACCTTGATTTAATAATTTTTCTTGAAGAGGAACTAATTCAGGAGGATAATTAAAAGCTGTAACCCAATTAAAATAGGAATATGGGCCAAAAATAATTAAATGCAATATCAACCATAAAATAGATATGATATAAATTTTTTTGGCTGATAAATTAGTTATCATATTAATAATATTTGAACCAGTCATAAAATTGATAAAAAAGATATTTTATTGTATAAAGTTTCTTTTTTATTGTAAATTATGAAAGTTTTTTCTTTATAATTTTATTAAGTATTTTTATTTTTATAAATTTTTCAAAATGAGTTTTGTATCAAATTTCCTTATTAAACAAAATATTACCAGTATTGTTTTTTTTGGTTTTTGTGTAAGAATTTTAACTTTAATTTTTTATGGTAGTCCTAAATTTGGAGATAGTCAGACTTATGAGAGAATAGGTAGAGAAATATTTAATGGTAGTTTTGTTGCAACAGATCTTCATATGCCAGGTTATGGTGTTTGGATGTTTATTTCAAACTCAATATCTCAAAACTATTATGGCGTAATTATTACAGATATTTTAATTTCTTCAGCAACTATATATCTAATATACCTTTTATCTAAAGAAATATTTAATGATGAGATAATTTCTAAAATAAGTGCTGTTATTTTTGCTTTGTATCCTATATCAATTTTTTTTTCAATAAGTTCATTATCAGAAAGTTTATATGTCTTTTTATTAATACTAGGAATACTTTTACTTTATAAAGACAAACTTTTAATGGCTATATTTATTTTAGTTCTAAGTATTTATGTAAAATCAATTTCGGATTATTTAGCTCCTGTTTTAATATTATCCTTTGCAATAATTAAAAAACACTCATTAAAAAAAACTTTTCTAAATCTTTCTTGTTATTTTATAATTTATTCAATACTACTTGCTCCATGGTGGATACATAATTTGAAAAAATATAATAAATTTGTAAGAACTGATCTAGGTTATGGAATTCATTTGTATTCAGGAAATAATCCAATGAATAAAACTGGTGGAGGAATTGGAGGACTTGATGTTTATCATGGAGAAATACTGGATAGTGTTGAGCACGATCCAATTTTAAGTGATAAAATTTTTAAAGATAAAGCATATAATTACATTAAAGAAAATCCTAAAATTTTTTTAAAATCATTAAAAAGAAAATTCATAAGATTTTGGAGGCCCTATATTAAAAATCAAATTTATCCTGACAAAAATGAAAAAATATCTTTAACAAAAAATAAAACTATTTATAAAGTTATTTTATTATTATCTTATGGATTAGTTTTAGTTTTATCACTTTTTTTTATAGTAAATTATGGAAAAAAGAATTTTTCTAAAATTTTCCCACTTTTAATTTTGATTTTATTATTTACTGTAGCATACTCATTAACCATAGTTTCAATTAGATACCGGTTTCCTATTGAATTTATTTTAATAATATTTGCTTCTTATTCTTTGAAAAGAATTATGCGGATATAAAAAAATTACAAAATTTATTTATTCTTTTATCTTAAAAAAGATTCTTAGAATTTAAACTATTTTAGAATTTTATTATTTATTTTTGTAGCGTTCTGAGAATCTTTAAATTGATCGTGTGACATGAATTACATGTAATTCGAAATTTTACCTTTTTTAAATATCATTTCTTTTTAGATTCTTTATACCAATAATTGATAATAGAAAAAGTATTGGCTCTAAAGGAATTCTGTATCTTGGGTTACCTATACCCATAGTTGATATTATAAAAGGAAGAGAAATTAATAAAAGAAAAATAACCAACCAAGTGTTTTTCTTTTCATTTTTTTTAAACACAGAAACACAGCCGTAAAATTGTAATATTCTAAGAAAAATTATTATAATTTGTGAAATCAACCAAATTATTCCTGGAATCGTTACGTTATTTTTTTTCATAGTGATTATTGATTTTAATTCTTTATATGAAATATCATGCTGTTCAAAAATACCTATAATTGATGTATGTAATAACATTTTTGAAACTGAACCAATAGATGACGTTAAAATTTGGATTTTATCCTCTTCTTTTACCAAATTAAAAAAAATTTTCTCATTAATTTTTGATTTTAATGCAATATTTTTAAAATAATTTTCTTCAATAGGAAGATTTTTTGAATATCTTAATTTATCATTTTCAAAATCAAAAGCATATGGATATTCGAATTTGAAATCTGTACCAAATTCTTTTTTTAATTCAATTTCACTTAGACTTACAGCTTTTTTTATAGCATCTGGGTCTCTGGCACCACAGCCCCATTTTTTAACAATACATGGATAAATCCAAAATAAAAGATGTGTCCCTTTTTGATCTGTTAAAAAAAATTGACCAGTCTTTTTATAATTAAACAAATATAAAGGTGAAGAAATTAAAGCAATTATAGTTATGGGTAAAATAGAAAAAATTAAAACTTTTGTTAATTTATACTTCTTTTTAAAAAAGAAATAAATTATAAGAAAAAAAAATAAAAATATTGGAAGTAAAATTCCAGAAGGTTTAGTTAAAAAGGATAGGCCAAAAAAAATACTTCCAATTATAATTAAATTAATCGATTGTTTTTTTAGAATGAATTTTAAAAAAAAATAAATAGCACAAGAAATAAAAAAAACATTAAGTATGTCAGGTAAAATAATACTAGATGACCAAAAAAAATTGATATTAAGAGCTAACAAAAAAATACTTAACCAATAATATTTATTCGTAAACAAATTTTTTGTAGCAATTAAAATTAGAAGAATTAAACCATTTAATATTGATTGAAAAAAAAGTATTGCGAAATAATTTGCTGTTCCAAAAAATTTTAATATTAAAGAAATAACAATGGGGTAAATAGGTAATCGATCAAATAATGAAACTTTAAAATGTATAATAGAATTAGTTTCATTTAAAACTAAAGCAGGTATAAGATATTTGGTAGTTTCAAAATCTGTATTTAAAAGATCAAAATTAAAATATTTATAAAATAGTGCTATTAATGCTATTGCAAACCCAATTATAAAAGCATAGATGTAATCAAGGCTTTTATTTTTAGGGTACATTACTATAAACTACAGTAAAACTCATTTTATAGTAAGAAAAAAAGCGGAATAGAACTTAAATTTTTTGATGCAGAAAAATAAGATCCCAATGATATAATTAACATTATGAAAAAAAAAATTACTGAGTTTATACACAAAGAAACTAATAGAAGCGTTTTTCAAGAAACATCCCTACCATTATATTTAACTTCCGGTTATGTTTATAACAGCGCTCAGGAAGCTGAAGATGTATTTAATGAGAAAATAGATAGGTATCAATATTCTAGATTTGATAATCCAACAGTTAATCAATTAGAAAAAAAATTTGCGGAACTTGAAGGAGCTGAATCATGTAAAGCATTTTCTTCTGGAATGTCAGCCGTATTTGCATCATTAATGTGTCAAAGCAAAAAAGGTGATAGGGTTGTTGCATCAAGAGCTTTGTTTGGATCTTGTTATAATATTATAAAAGATATTTTGCCAGAATATGGAATTGAAGTTGTTTTTATTGATGGAAAAAACTTACAGCAATGGCGCAAAGCAATAAATAAAAAAACTTCCTGTATTTTTTTTGAAACACCATCCAATCCAACTCTTGAAATTGTTGATATTGAATCAGTTTCAGAAATCGCACATCATTATAATGCGAAAGTTATTGTAGATAATGTTTTTGCTTCTTCAGTTTTGCAAAAACCTTTAAATTATGGCGCAGATATTGTTGTTTATTCCACCACTAAACATATAGATGGTCAGGGAAGAACTATGGGAGGTCTGTTACTTTCTTCTAAAAAGTTTTATGAAGAAAAACTTAAATTTTTTTATCGCAACACCGGTCCCACTATGGATCCCTTTACAGCATGGATATTATTAAAAAGTTTAGAAACATATCCTTCACGAATAGAACAACTTTGTAAAAATGCATCAAGAGTAGCATTTTTTTTAAAAGATCATCCAAAAATTCAAAAAACAATTTTTCCAGGACTTTCAGAGTATTCACAAAAAAAATTGACAGAAAAGCAAATGGATGGGTTTGGAAATATAATTAGTTTTTATATAAAAGGAGATAAAAATACAACTTTTAAATTTTTAAATAAACTTTCAATGATACATATCTCAAATAATTTAGGTGATGTAAAAAGTTTAATTATTCATCCAGCTTCAACTACCCATTTGAAAATTTTAAAAAAAGATAAAAATTTTTTAAATATAAATAACAAACTGGTTCGATTATCAGTTGGTTTAGAAGATGCGGAAGATGTTATAAAAGATATAGATTTAGCATTAAAGAAAGTTTAATGAGATCAAAAGTTTTTAAACAACAAATTGAGCAATTCCATCCTTAAATGAAAAATCAATATCCTGATTTTCAGTAATTGTTATAAAAACATTTTCAGGTTTAATTCCAGGTTTTTTGGACAAATTTTTAACCACCTTTTTATAAAACGCTTGCTTTGATTTATTTGAACGACGCGAACGCATGACTAAATGCATCATTACTCTGTCATCAGTTCTATCTTGATATTGAAGACAATCCTCACTTACTTGGTGAACTACTTGGTACCGGTCATCATCAGGAAATCCCATAGTTTCTATAACTGCAGAATTTATTCCATCTGTAACAGCTCTAATATATTCTTTACCTTTACCCTTTAGTAAAGTAATTGTAACAAAGGGCATTGATTCCTCCTTAAATTATAATATAGATAAGTTAAGCATGGAGATGAAATACTTTATTCATTATTTTCCATGTACCCTCTACCTTAAGTATTGTAAAAAAATCAGTAAATTTATGGCCAGTCCAGTTATCAGATTCAAGACGAACAGTTGCAATAGTTCCAACTACATCAATACTAGTTATTTTTGTTTCAATTTCAGTTGCTGGTCCATTTTTATCATTCCAGTCAAAAAGCTTTTGTATTGGTCCAGCAAATAAGTCATCCCCGATATAACCAAAGATTGTTGCATCTTTGTGGAAAGCTGGTTTCATGTCATCACCTTTTCCGGACTTTGCTCCATCAATATAGAACTGCACAGTCTTTTCAATCATTTCATTATCATTAGTTGTATTATTCATTCCACATCTCCTTTTAAAAATCTTGTGTTAATTATATATAAATTTTTCTAATAAATCACGAGTCACAGTGCTATAATTTCGGTATAAAAAAAATGAAAAAACTCTTAATCATACTTCTTCTTTTTTTCCCAGTTCATGGTGTATGGACTGAAGTAATAGAGGAAAAACAACCAGAAGAGGTTATAGAATTGTTTGGAATCAAATTTGGAGAGAAATGTATAGATTCAACATCTGATACATATCGTACGAAGGGAAAAGTGCCAAATAAGTTATTTAAAAAACACATTGTTTATTGCACAAGTATGACAAAACGAGTTTGGAAGATTTCTACTAACAATTTTTTTGAATCTGAAAAGTTAGATGAATTCATAATGTGCAAAACTAGTTTACGTGCTCTAGAAAAAC
>Ga0315338_1002345_pt1 | contig 19112 bp, 13 predicted proteins | sample ASW8metaG_FD_204518 | JGI IMG/M metagenome (GOLD analysis project Ga0315338, IMG submission 204518) | Ammonia-oxidizing marine archaeal communities from Monterey Bay, California, United States - ASW #8 | ecosystem: Environmental > Aquatic > Marine > Coastal | place: USA: California | collected... | reverse complement strand
GTTCGCGTTCGCACCTGAGGGAAGTGCCCGGGCCGGCTCTGTGTTCGTGGCCGCCTGGGGCACGCGGATCGGGCACTTGTCGCGCATCGACCCCGACCGCTTCGGCGTGCTGTCCGCGGAGTCGGAGGTGAGCACGTTCGACGGGACCGAAGCGATGGCGGCGGCGGGCGGCTTGGCGTTCGGAGCCGACGATGCGCTCTACGTGACGAGCCAGGAGAAAGGTGGCATCTATCGGTACCTCATGGAGGGAGGGGACACCGCAGGCGCTCCCGAGCGCCTTTTCGATGTCAGCGGCGCGCCCGGGGCGATGGTCGAGGGGACGGACGGGAGCCTCTATTTCCTCATGACCGCAATGAGCAGGAGCGGTTTGTGGCGGATCCGGTTCGACGCCGAACTGAGGCCGATGGATCCTGAGGAGGTCACGCCGCTCTCCGGTGTGGCTCTGTCGCTCGCTCGCGACCCGATCGACGGTGGATTGTTCGTCTTGCACGAGCTTCCGCTCGACGATTTCATCGTCACCGAGCTGAGTCGAGGGTGGCTGGCGCGAGCCTCGCGTGACGGCATTCAGGAGCTGGGCGAGCCGCCGACGCGGTTCTCGCTCCGCGATTGGCGGAGCCGGGCGGCGGGCGGGAGCGGCCAGTCCCGAGACGCTTCGGCACAGCTCGGCTCGCTTCGGGCGGAACGGCTCGATTTCGTCGCCTTTGACTGGCGAGGCTCGCTCTATCTCGGCTCGGCGGACGATGACGTCATTTTCGAGCTCGAGCTCCCGCGACCCTCGGGTCGCTATGCGGTGGGACTCGCGGCGACGGTCGTCGAGCGAGGCAACGGACTCCCGCCGGAAATCAGGATGCACGCATGGAAGAAGAGCGCCCTCGCGTTTTGAGACGGCCGAGGGGCGACAAGGGCAGTGCGCTCGTCGTCGTCCTCGTGGCGATCGTCGTGATGCTACCGATGACGCTCGTCCTCATGAGCCTCGTTTTCCAGCGACAGCGGCAGTCGATGGATTTTCGCGACCTCACCGCGCTCGAGTTCGCGGCGGAGGCGGGACTCGAAAAGGCGCGTCTCTTCGTCGTGGAGAATGGCTCCGGTGTGGCGCCGGGGGACAGCCGCGCCCTCGAGCTTCGAGACGTAGGCGCGCTCGATGTGGTCATGCACGTCGCGCGTCGTAGTGACATCGTTCTGACCGCGAACGGCGGTCTGCTCGAAGGCGTTCGAGCGAGCGAAGTCGACACGAGCCAGACCGGTATCGATGCAGAAGGTCGAGTCGTCTATCAATACCGTCGCGTCGAGATCTACCTCGTTCGTGTCGAGGCTCGAAAACGCCCGACCCTTGCCGGGGTCCGCCTGGACGGGGTGATTGCCAAGCTGCCGGACGGCACTCTTCAAACGCTCGGTGTGAACTCGGAACGCGTGTTCCTCGAGGCTCGCTAGCTTCGACTGGACGCCTACGGAAATCGAAAGCGGAGGGTCGTCAAGAACTCGTCATGATCGATCTCCCGACTCGCCGTAATGTCGTGGAGCGAATATTCCATCGTGAGATCGATGTTCTGGATAATCGTGAGCCGAACGCCGATATCGATCTTCTTCCAATCCCAGGCGACGCTCGGGGCGACGTAGCCAGGGGGCGCGCTGAAATCATTGTCGAGCTGACTGTAACGAAACACGGGAGCGATAATCGGAAATAGCGAGCTCGGGTCGCCCGGGTCTCCAGTCACGAAGTCATACCCGATCTCGATCTCCAGCCCGCGGCGGGGAAGTGAGGCCGCCTCCTCCGAGACGAACTGGAGGAACCCACCGAGGCCTGCGGCCATGAAGTCGATGTTGACACCCCACTCGGTGCGCTCGTCGCCGTCGATCGGAAGGCTCACGCCGGCGCCGTCGAGGATATCGAGGTCACCTTCATAGAACGTTCCGTGTAGGGGCGCTTGCTCGGACAGCGTGGTCCGGTAGTAGAACCCCAAAATATCGATGCCCGTTTCTTGATCTTCCGAAACGAAGCGCGCGCCGGCGCCGAAGCCGCCTTCCATGTTGTCATCGAAGGCGAGATCTTCAACCTCTGCGTGGTAGAAAATGGGAAAGCCGGACTCGAGAATGAGCTCCGGCTCCGGTGGCGGCACGACGCCGTTGTCTCCGGCGAGCGCGTTCGGGTCGCGAAAGAAGGTCGGGTTGCCGTTGCTCACCTGGGCGCGGAAATAGAAGTGTTGCCCGATGCTCGCGCCGAGCTGCAGTTGGAGGTCGTTGAAGCGATTGAACGCGGTCTGTACGAGGCCGTAGCTCTCGCTACGTCGGAAGAGCTGCCGCTCGAATTTCGGAGCTTTGCCGAACAAGGCATAGACGTGGGAGCCGGGCATCGCCTCGAGCGACTCGTACTTCATCCCGAAACGAAGATAAGCCTCGTCCACGTCTATCTTGCGGTCACCGCTGGTGGGGTTGCGATCGTACAAGTCGACGGTATCGATCTTGACGCGACCATAGATCGAGCGTGGGAAATCGACGTCGAAGAACAGGGTAGCCTTGCTGATCTCGAGTGACGACCCCGGCGAAACGGTGGCGAGGGCGACGTTGTCCTGCCCCTGAGGCACGAAGGCCGGTGGAAAAAAAGTAAGAGGGAATCGATCCTGCTGCGACCAACGATAGTGCGTCTTGACTTCTCCGGACACGCGAAAGTCGACGGCTTGCTCCTCTTCGAACGGGATTTCCTCCTGGACGGCGCCGTCGCGGCTCTCGGCAACGGTCGCGCTCACGACGGTTGCGATGACCCCCAATGCCATACGAGCCCATACCGGACGCATCGTGCCTCCTCAGGTTTCTTCTGTTTCGAAATGACCGGAATTACACCGTCATCGTACGAAGCGAGGGAAATCGCGTCAACCCTCGAACAGTGTTACGATGATTGCCCATCGAGCCACAGTAGCATGACGCGTTTCGTCTCTTTCGTCGCGATCCTATTCGCTTTGTCCGTGGGCGCTCTGCGTGCCGACGTCTCCGGACGCGTCGTCGTTGTCGAGAAAGGCAGCCGAGAGCGGCCGCTCTCGGCCGGTGTGCTCATCTATCTCGACGGTGGCGACGGCGTCGCTCCCGTCGTCGATGGAACAAAACGAGCGGCGATCACCTCTCGCGACAAGACGTTCGAGCCTCGGGTTACCGCCGTCGTCGTCGGTGAGTCCGTCACGTTTCCGAACGTCGACGACATCATGCACAACGTGTTCTCCTTGTCGAAGGGGAATCGTTTCGACCTAGGTCTCTACAAGTCCGGCGCGAGCAAAGAGTTCGTTTTCGAGACTCCGGGCCTGGTGCGTGTTTATTGCAATATCCACCCTCAAATGAGTGCGTTCGTACAGGTGCGGCCGAACCCGTACTTCGCGTGGGTCGGCCCCGACGGCTCCTTTCGGATCGAGGGCGTACCGGCGGGGCAGTACACGCTACGCAGCTGGCACGAAGAGGGTGAGAGTACGCAGCCCATCGTCGTGACCGAGAACGGAGCGATGGGGTTGGTGGTGACGCTCGACGTCAGCCAGTTCAAGAAACGCCCGCATCTGAACAAGTTCGGAAAGCCGTATAAGAGGAAGCGTGGCAAATACTGACTCTTTTTGGTCTCGTCTGAATCTACAGGCGAAAATCTTCCTCCTCTGCTTACTGCTCGTCGTCGTGCTGAGCGGAACCCTCTTGGTGTTCTCCGTACGGCGCTCCGACGCGTTGGCGATGGAGTCCCTCTCGGCGGCCCTCGTGAGCACTCGAGATCTCTACGTGAACCTCGAGAGAGATCGTCTTCAGAAGCTCTCCCTCATCAATCGAGTCGTTGCGGAAGCGCCCTACTTCAAAGCCGCGGTCGCGGAGATGGACCCGGCGACGACGCTCGACTCCGCCTCCGCGATGGTCGACGACGTCGGCAGCGATTTCATGATCGTGACCGATTTCGAAGGCAGAGTCGTTGCGCGCACCGATATCCCTCAGCAAGAGGGGGTCGACTTGTCGGAAGATCCGCTCGTCAGCTATGCCCTCGAGGGCGATGAGAGCGGTGGCGTGTGGCTGGAAGAGGGCCGCCTCTACCACGCGGTGTCGGTGCCGCTGCTATTCGGCCCCGAGCTCGTGGGCACGATCGTCTCCGGCTACGAGATCGGCGACACGCTGGCCACCGACGTACAGCGTTTCGCGAATTGTCAGGTCGCGTTCTTCGCGCTTTCGGCCGGCGGTTACAGCTCCACCGGCTCGACGCTCGCCGAGAGCACCGGAAGCTTGGCCGGCTGGCTCGCCTCGCAACCGATCGAAGCCGACGCGGACGGCCGCCGGGTCGCGCTCGCGGGCGAGAACTATCAGGCCATTCTCGCTCCGCTGGAAACGGCGGATGAGGAGAGCGTCGGCTTGTTCGTCGCGCTTCGCTCGCGTGACGAGGCGCTCGCGCCGTTTCAAGCATTTCAGCGAAGTGTGCTTCTTGCGGGTCTCGTCGGCGTTGTTCTCGCCGCGTTTGCGAGCCACTTCCTCGCGAAGGGTCTCGCGCGTCCCATCCAACGGCTCGTCGAAGTCACGAACAAGATCCGTGAGGGCGACTACCGCAGTGAAGTACAGGTCACCACCGGCGGTGAGATCGGAGCGCTTGCGAAGGCGTTCCGAGCGTTACTTGGCGAGCTCCGTGAAAAGCAGGTCATGGAGAAATTTCTGTCCCAATCCGCGGCGGAGATGATCCAGCGCAACGATGGCTCTCGCTCGGGCGCGAATAGCGAGAGCCGTCCGGTCACGGTTTTGTTCTCCGACTTGAAGGCTTATTCGGTCATGCAGGGGCAGGCGGCCCAACCGTCCAAAGTGATCGGCCGCGTCAACGAGGCGCTGAGCCGGCAGGCGGATCTGGTCGAACGCTACGGAGGCTCGGTCGACAAGTTCATCGGCGATCGGATGATGGCAGTCTTCAAAGGTGACGATCGCGTCTGGCCGGCGATCCGTTGTGCGATCTCCATCCAGCATTTGATGGAGCTCGACGAGGAAGAGCAACCGCTCGTGCCGGGGATGGGGGTAAGCTCCGGAGAGGCGGTCTTCGGAGCTGTCGGAAGCTCCAATCGCCTGGACTACACGTTGCTGGGCCCAGCCGTGCACATCGCGGGTCGACTCGCGACCGACGCGCAGCCGGGTGAGGTTCTCCTGTCGGGCGACGCCTACGGGCAGGTCCAGGACCGCACGGCGGCGGAGGCGCTGCCGTCAATGGCTCTCATCGGGCTCGACGCACCGGTCCCCATCTATAGCCTGTCCACGGGCACGAACCGCCAGGCCCAGCTGTCCCAGTCCCGGGCGGCCGCTCTCGATGACGGCTCGCCGACGGTCGTGGACGGCGCATCGCGAGCCTCGGGCGCGGACCGGCGCGAAGCCTCGATCAGCGTGTCGTCGCTCGAACCGGGGACGCTCTTGGGGCCGCGATACGAGATCCGGCGCGTGCTCGGGAGCGGCGGAATGGGAATGGTGTTCCAGGCTCATGATCGCGACCTCGACGAGCCGATCGCGGTGAAAGTGTTGCGGCCGGAGATCGCGTCGATGGACCCGACGATCCTCGAGAGATTCAAGACGGAGATCCGCGTCGCGCGACGCATCGCTCATCGAAATGTCGTGAAGACGTTCGACTTCGGTGAAGCGGGCGGCATCCGTTTCATCACGATGGAGTTCGTGCAAGGTATGACGTTGAAGCAGCTCGTTCGGAATCGAGGCGCGTTGCCGATCGGCGTCGGGCTTCAGATCGCGAAGCAAGCCTGTGCGGGGCTCGTCGCCGCGCACGAGGCGAATGTCGTCCACCGGGACGTCAAGCCGCAGAACATCATGCTCACGCCCCAGAGCGAAGTGAAGATCATGGACTTTGGCATCGTGCGCGAGAAGGACAAAGCCGCGGAGACGCAGACGGGTATGATCGTGGGTACGCCGGACTACATGTCACCGGAGCAAGCCCAGGGGAAGGCGGATCTCGACCATCGAAGCGACGTCTACTCGCTCGGAATCGTGCTCTACGAGATCTTTACCGGCGTGCTTCCATTCGAAGGCGAGTCCCCGTTGAGCGTCGCGATGAAGCACGTTCGAGAGCCACCGCCGCCGCCGCGGACGATCCAGAAGAACTTGCCCGTGGCTCTACAAGACGTCATCCTTCGCTGTTTGAAGAAGGATCCCGCGGAGCGCTACGAGAAGATGAGCCACCTGCACGGAGAGCTCTACCGCATTTCAGTCGCGGCCAAGAGCTGAGCGCGAGGATACGCTCTCCCGGCCGTCGGAGGGTCTAATCGCGGCGAGCGGACGGATAACGGATCCGCGTGTTCACGATGCCTAGCTCCACCCGTCGGTTCCTGGCGCGTGCTTGCTCGGACGTCCCCTGGACGAGCGGTTGGGTTTGCCCCATTCCCTCGACCGTCATGATCAGAGGCTCGATACCGGACTCGGCGAGGTAGTCCCGAACGGCTTGGGCTCGTCGCTCGGATAATGCCTGATTGTAGTCGGTGGTGCCGACGTTGTCGGTATGGCCGTTGACCGTGATCGTGTAGTCGTCCGACGTGAGCAAGATGCCGGCGATACGGCTCAGAAGCTCACGGTCTTTCGGCTTCAAGTCGGCTTTGTCGAAATCGAACTTGATCGACTCCTCGCCCAGGTGCATCACGACACCCAATGCGGTGCGTCGGGTCTCCGCGACCTTCCCCAGCGCGTTCTCGAGACGGTTGAGCTCGTTCTCGGCCTCGGCCCGGATCCGGTCCGCCTCCGCCCGTGCGCGAGCGGCGTCCTCGCGTGACGCGTCGGCCTCCGTCGTGGCACGCTCGGCATCCGCCTCAGCGAGCAGTCGCCCGGCAGCCGCGGCGCGCGCGGCTTCCTCCGCCCGTTGCGCGCGGTTCAGTGCGTCTTCAGATGTGTCAGTCGCCTCATCGGCTTTCGCGCCCAGGTCGGTGACGCGGCTGTCGATGGTATCGAGTCGGTCGACGAGCCGCGAGCCGAGCCATAGGAAGGCTGCGATGCCGACGGCCAGCAGCAGGGCGATGAGGACGAGTAGCATGCGCCGTCCATCGCCGGCATTTCGAGCTCGTGTCGTTTGGTTGCGCTCCATCGCTTCTTTTTAGCTTAGCGCAAATGCTCTCGCGGTCGTGGTCTATCATAGTGATCGATGCGTACGGAAGGTTGGTCCCGTGTAGACGCGATCCTCGAGGCGACCCTCGACAAGGACCCGGTCGACCGAGCGCGGTTTCTCGCGGCGGCATGCGCCGGGGATGAAGCGCTCGAACGTGAGGTCAAACGCCTTCTCGCGCTCGCGGAGGACGACGCTGCCGACCTCGTCCCGGGCGGCGGGCTCGAGGGCCCGCTCTTCGATGACGTTTTGGAGGAGCTCGGCGCGGATGAGCACCTCTCCACCGGGCAGCACATCGGGGATTTCGAGATCACCGGCTTTCTCGGGCGCGGCGGCATGGGAAGCGTCTACCGTGCTCGCGACCAGGACCTCGAAAGAGACGTCGCCATCAAGGCGCTGTCGAAAAGAATTGCTCCGGACGCCTCGTTCGCGCGCCGATTTCAGAGGGAGGCGAAGCTCCTCGCGAGCTTGAACCACCCGAATATCGGCGCGATCTACGATCTGGTCATCGACAACGATCACCCCTATTTGATCCTCGAGCTCGTCGAGGGGCAGACCTTGTTCGATCGCCTGAGTGAGGGGCCGATTCCGGTCGACGACGTGTTGAAGCTCGCGCCGCAGCTGGCGGATGGTATCGAAGCCGCACACGCTAAAGGTGTCGTACATCGAGATCTCAAACCCGGCAACGTCACCATCACGACCGCGGGGCGCGTCAAGATCCTCGATTTTGGGCTCGCCAAATCGCGCGATGAAGGCGCGTCGGAGCCGAGTGCCGACGTCACGACGCAAACCGGGATCGTGCTCGGCACGCCGTCCTACATGAGTCCGGAGCAAGCGCGGGGCGAAGCCGTGGACGAGCGCACGGACGTCTGGGCTTTCGGCTGCATCATCTACGAGATGCTGACCGGCGAACGTTGCTTCCGAGCCGCGAGCGCGTCGGAGACGGTAGCTGCGGTGCTGCGAGACGAAGTGGATTTCACGCGGCTCCCCGAGGACACGCCTCCGGAGCTTGGGCGTCTACTGCGTCGTTGCCTTACGAAAACACCGCGGGACCGCATTCAGCATATCGGCTATGCCCGCCTCGAGCTCGCGGAGCTCACGAGCGGCGTCATGCCGGCGCCGCCGAAGGCGAAGTCCGCGATCCTCGGTGCCGTTCTCGGAGCGGTTGCGCTCGTACTCTCGCTGGGCGCGTTCGCTTATTTTCTCGCGACCGGCGGGCAAGAGGAGATCGAGCTCGCAAATCCCGTTCAGATCACCGCGACGGAGATCCGTGACGATTTTCCGTCGCTCTCGTCGGACGGTGAGTCGATCGTTTACGCGTCGATGAGCGGGAGCTCCTGGGACATCTACGTGCAGAGACCCGGCGAGGCTCCCATCAACCGATCGCTCGATTTCGATGGCATCGACTACGCTCCGAGCTGGTCGCCGGACGGGAGGCAGATCGCCTTTCGCTCTCAACGTGAGGGCGGCGGCATTTTCGTCATGCCCAAACTGTCGGGGTCCCCTCGGAACGTGGCACCGAATGCCGATGCCGTCAGGATGTCATCTCTCCCGCAATGGTCGCCGGACGGCTCACAGCTGGCCTACGCGATCTTCGACCCGGATCAGCGCGGCGTACAGATTCTACAGGTGCTCACGCTCGACACAGGAGAGACCCGAGAGGTCAAATTCGCCCGCCGTTGGGATTGTCTCTGTCAGCTCGTGTGGTCGCCGGATGGGCGTTTTCTCGCATTCGTCGATGCGCAGGATCCGAATGCGCCGGTCACCCAGCTGTCCTTGTTCCGGCTCGCGGACGAGACGTCGATAGCGATCACCGGCGAGTCGACGAGGAGCTGGAGTCCGAGCTTTTCATCGGACAGCCGAGAGGTCTTCTACGTGTCGGATCGCGGAGGTAGTCGAGACCTGTGGCGCCAGGCGCTCAACCGTGACGGCACGCCGTCGGGGGAGCCGACGGCGGTGACGGTCGGAGTGGGAATGCGGCACGCTGCCCTTTCACCGTCGAACGACAAGCTCGTCTACTCGCAAGGGCGCCGCGTCGGGAACCTGTATCGGGCGCCCATCCTCACGGACCGCCGAGCCGGGTGGCCCGATCTCGAGCAGCTCACGTTCGACCAAGCCTATATCGAGTTCGTCGACGTCTCTCCGGATGGGGAGCGCGTGGTGCTGAGCTCCGACCGTTCGGGGAACCCCGACTTGTGGCAAGTGTCGTCCTCGGGAGGTGAACTGGTGCAGTTGACGGACGACCCTACACCGGACTGGCTGCCGGCCTTCTCTCCTGACGGCCGAGCGATCGCGTTCTACGCTTATCGAAGCGGCAACCGAGACTTGTGGGTCATGCCGCGCTCCGGAGGAGCCGCGCGACAGCTCACGAAGGATGAGGCCTCCGATGCTTCCCCGGGCTGGTCGGCGGATGGCCGTGAGCTCTACTTCTACTCCAACCGAGGTGGCAGCATCGATCTCTGGAGCATCCCGATCGGTGGGGGCGATCCGCGGCTTCTCGTCGAGAGTGCCGGCACCGAGCGCTTCGGACGCGCTTCCTCCGATGGAAAGTGGCTGTCCTACGCCTCATATGCGGACGGTACCTCGTCGGTGTGGATCCAGCCGCTGGATCCGGCTATGGGGGAGCGGGTCGAACTGGTTCGTGACGAAGCGTTCTATCCGATTTGGGCGCCGGATAGCAGCGCTCTCTACTACACACCATCCCGGACCGGCGGCGATGACATATGGCGCGTCTCGATCGAGAATCGACAAAAGCGCGCGATGACCGATCTCAGCGGTCGGGTCGGCCGGCTCGCTCGGGCCGCTTTGGCGGTTCAAGGGTCGTTTCTCTACTTCGTCTGGGAGCAAGACCTAGGCGATATTTGGGTCATGGATGTCGAACGAGGAAATTGAGCTTCCGATCGTCTGCGAGCGTCGGGAGTCACCCGCCGCGGAGCAGCTACGGCAGCGCGAGTTGTGGATGAAGCTCGCGGACGCGCTCCTAGAGAAGCGCGAGCTCGACAACGGCTACGCGTTGCGGTTGCCGGGGGAAATGTTCGAGCAGGCGTGCGAGACCATGGCGATCGAGCGTCGCTGCTGCGGCTTTCTCTCGATCCGACTCGAGGTGGTCGGGGGCAGCTCGGATTTGTGGCTTTCGCTCGAAGGACCGCCGGGAACCAAGCAGGTGCTCGACTCGGAGCTCGCGCTCATTCTGGGCGGACGAAATCTCTGAAACGGCCGCCTTCCCGGGCGAGCCGCTCGATCAGCGGCGCGGGCGTCGCCCAGGCGCCCTGCGCCTCCGTGAGCGCCGACATCAGGCCGAGGATTTCCTCGGGCCCCACCTGGTCTCCGAAGAACATGGGGCCTCCACGGTAGCGCGGAAAGCCGTAGCCTTGGATCCACACGACGTCGATATCGCTCGAACGTAGCGCGATGCCCTCTTCCAGGATCTTGGCGCCTTCGTTGATGAGAGCGTAGACGCAACGCTTCACGATCTCCTCGCTATCGATCGATCGTCGCTTGAAGCCGAGCTCTCTCGATACGGTCTCGACTAGATCGCGGATCACCGGGTCGGCGATCGGGGTACGTTGACCGTCTTCGTAGCGGTACCAGCCTGCGCCCGACTTCTGTCCGAAACGGCCCATCTCGCAAATACGATCAGCGATCGGAGAATATCGTAGGTCTTTGGGTCGCGACGGTGCCTGCCGCTTGCGTACCGCCCATCCGATATCGAGTCCTGCGAGGTCCGCCATCTGGAACGGACCCATGGGAAGACCGAACTCGACGAGAGCTTGGTCGACCTGTTCCGGGAGCGCGCCTTCCTCGAGCAGAAAATCGGCCTGCCGACGATACGCGTAGAGCATTCGATTACCGACGAAACCGTCGCAGACGCCCACGAGAACGGCGGTCTTTCCGATCCGTTTTGCGAGTGCCATGACCGTCGCGACCGTTTCTTTGGAAGTTTGGTCCCCCCGCACCGTCTCCATCAGCTTCATGATGTGGGCGGGGCTGAAGAAGTGCGTGCCGATGACCTTGTCCGGCCGGTTCGTGGCCGCTGCGATCTCGTCGATGTCCAAGCTCGAGGTATTGGTCGCGAGGATCGTGTCCGCGCCGCAGGTGTCATCGAGTCTCCGAAACACGCTCCTTTTGACGTCCATGGACTCGAACACCGCTTCGATCACGATATCGACGTCCGCGAGCTCGGACCACTGGAGCGTTCCGCTTAGCCGCTCGAGCCGCCGTTCTTTCTCGCTTTCGGAGATGCGGCCTTTGGCGACGCTCGACGCGTAGTTGCCGCGTATTCTTTCGAGCCCTTTGTCGAGGGCGTCCGATTTCTCCTCGACGACGACGACGGACAGACCACGGTCCACGAAGCTCATCGCGATACCGCCACCCATCGTGCCGCACCCCACGATCCCCACGCGCTCGATGACGCTCCTCCGAACCGATTTGTCGATATCCGGAATCTTCGCGACCTCGCGCTCGGCGAAAAAAACGTGTCGCAGTGCCTGGGCTTGCTCGGAGTCCACGAGCTCGAGAAACAGCGAGCGTTCTTTTGCGAGGCCTTCCGTGAACGGGAGTGAGGTGGCCGCGCGCACGGCTTCGATCGCCTTGCCGGGAGCGAGAAAACCTCGCGTCTTCTTGGCGAAGCGCCGGCCCACGTCGTCGAAGGCGTCGGGAGCGTTCACGACCTCCCGGCTCGCCGTACGCTCGATGGTCCTGACGTCGTCGAGAAAAGTCTTGGCGAAGGCGGTTGCGCCGGCCACGACGTCCGCGTCGGCGAGCACGTCGACGAGGCCCATCGCGTGTGCTTTCGCGGCCGGCACGAGTTTTCCGGAGACGATGAGCTCGAGTGCCTCGGCCACGCCCACGAGTCGCGGAAGACGCTGGGTGCCGCCCGCGCCCGGAATAATCCCGAGCGTCACTTCCGGTAGTCCGACACGAGCGTCGGGGGTCGCGACACGGGCGTGACAGCCAAGCGCTAGCTCGAGTCCTCCACCGGCGGCGACCCCGTGTATCGCCGCGACGATGAGCTTGTCGGAGGCTTCGATCGCGTTTATCACGTCCGGTAGCGCCGGCGTATCGGGAGGAGCCTTACGTCCGAACTCTCGAATGTCCGCTCCGGCGCAGAATAACTTTCCGCTCCCGGTGATGACGACGGCTGCAATCGCATCATCCGCGATGGCGTCCGCGATGGCGCTCGAAAGGCCCCTGCGCAGGGCCGCGCCCAGGCCGTTGACTGGCGGGTTGTCGAGCGACACGATCCGAATGTTTTCGTTGTCGATAGTGCGGACGTCGCCTGCCATCGAGAGCCTCCAGATTCGATCGAGAGAATGTGAACGGTTGCGTAGACGCTTGCTACGCTTTGGACCAAGTGCGTCGTTTGCGCCCTGGTGCCGGTACTCTACCAAAGCTTGTTCGCGGACGATTTCGCATTGTGGAGCGAGAGTCGTGTCCGTTCCCTACGAGCCCGGTACTCCGCGTTTTACGAACGGAGTCTCGGGACCCGGAGACCGACAGCCGGCTTAGCCGGTCAAAGCGCCGTAGAGAAGCGCTGCGGCGACGGCACCGGCGAGCGGGCCCACGACCGGAATCCACCCGTATCCCCAATCGGCGTCCCGTTTGTTTTTGATCGGCAACAGCGCGTACATGATTCTTGGGCCGAGATCTCGGGCCGGGTTGATGGCATAGCCGGTCGTGCCGCCGAGAGACAGCCCGATCGCCACCACGACGAGACCGACGGGAAGTGCGTCGAGCGCGCCCAAGCCGGCCTCGGGCGCCGCCATCGCGAGCACCGCGAGCGCGAGCACGAATGTGCCCACGGCCTCGGAGAAGAGGTTGTCCATGGTGCTCCGCAGTGCGGGCGCGGTGCAGAAAGCGGCGAGCTTCGTGTCTTTGTCTTCCTCGAGCGAGAAGTGTTGCCGGTACATCAACCAGACGATCTTGGCACCGAGCATGGCACCGAGCATCTGAGCGAGCCAATAGGAGGGAACGTCCGCCCACGCGAAGCTGCCTGACACGGCCAGTGCGAGCGTGACGGCCGGGTTGATGTGGGCGCCGCTGATGGGCGCTGCGATCGCGACGGCGACGAAGACGGCGGCGCCCCACCCGAGGGTAATCACGAGCCAACCGGACGCGGTCCCCTTCGTCTTGGGTAGAACGACATTGGCGACGACGCCGTTACCGAGGAGTAGCAAGACCGCGGTGCCGAGGAGCTCCGCTACGAAGTTGGACATAGATAACCTCGGGCGAGTCGTTCGAACTCGCGGATCTGCTCAGTCACCCATTCGTTGTCGCGCCCGAGCTCTTTGGCCATGAGTGTCGCCACTGCGGGTGCCATTCTCGTCGCGGTCTTTGCGCTGAGTAACAGGCTGCGGGTGCGTCGCGACAAGAAGTCCTCGACCGTCCTCGCCATCTCGTTGCGAACGGACCACACGACCTCACCCGCAACGACCTCACTCGCGGGCGTGAGTCGGTCGTCCAGGGCCGGGACTTCGCGAAGGAGATCGCGGAGGAGCGGTGCGTCGGCGCCGTAGTGAGCGAGCCTGCCGAACTGAGCGGCGTTCTGGTGATATCCGTGAAGGCGCAGGGTCTTCGTAATCGATTCTCGCGCGTCCAGTCCACCGACCGTGGCGGCCAAGTCGATCGTGTCCTCTGCCATTTTTCGGTAGGTCGTCCACTTGCCGCCGGCGATGGTGACGAGGCCGGAGCGTGAGACGTGTAACGTGTGGTCTCGGGAGATCGCCGCCGTATCGCCACCGCCGTCCGAGCTCACGAGCGGACGGATGCCCGCAAAGACGCTCAAGACATCGTCGCGGCTCGGATCGCGGGTCAAGTAGCGACCGGTATGTTCGACGAGAAACGAGATCTCCTCCGCGAACGGGACCGGCTCGTAGGAGGCGTCGTCGATCGGGGTGTCCGTCGTTCCCACGACAACGCGGTCGTGCCACGGGATGGCGAACAAGACGCGGCCGTCATCCGTGTGCGGCACCATGATGGCGCTGTCACCGGGCAAGAACGCGCGATCGATCACGATGTGAACGCCTTGGCTCGGGCGGATCAGGGGCCGAGCGTCGGGCTCGTCGAGCTTGCGTACGCCGTCGGTGAAGGCGCCGGTGGCATTGACGATGACGCGGGCGGCGATGTTGTACTCGCGCCCTGACTCCTCGTCCCGGGCGACGACGCCCTGGAGCGTTCCGGTGCTCGACTTCGTCAAGGCCGCGACCTTCACGTAGTTGATGACGGTGGCGCCGTGTCTCGCGGCGGTTTGCGCCATGTCGATCGCGAGTCGTGCGTCGTCGAACTGCCCGTCGTGGTAAATCACGCCGCCCCGCAAGCCCTTCGTCTCGATGGTCGGCAGCTGAGCTAGAGTCTCTTCCTTCGTGAGGTTCCGCGACGACCCGAAACCGAGCTTGCCGGCGAGCATGTCGTAGACCCGCAGGCCCACGCCGTAAAACGGAGCTTCCCACCAGTCGTAGTTGGGGACGATAAAGGGCAAGTCGTGGACGAGGTGGGGAGCGTTGTCGCGCAGGAGTCCGCGCTCTCTCAACGCTTCCAGTACGAGCGAGACGTTGCCCTGTTGCAGGTAGCGCACCCCACCGTGGACGAGCTTGGTGCTGCGGCTCGACGTGCCTCTCGCGAAGTCGCCCGCTTCCAGCAAGAGCGTGCGGTAGCCGCGAGAGCTCGCATCGATGGCGGAGCCGAGCCCGGTGGCGCCGCCTCCGATAACGACGACATCCCAGTCGGCGCCATCGGCGAGCCGATCGATCATCGATCCGCGATCCATCTGACTTGGTTCAACCCTCTCGTTTCATGGTTTCTGCTTTTTGACCGGCAAGGGTAACATCCAGCGCATGACCTCTGCTTTATCCTTTGTCTTGTTCTTTCTCGCGCAAACGCACGATTGGGAGAACCCCGCCGTTTTCGAGCGGCAACGACAACCGCCCCACGCGAGCTACGTCCCGTTCTCGACCCTCGACGGGGCGTTGTCCTTCGATCGTGGCCGCTCGCCCTACCTGCTCTCGCTCAACGGCTCGTGGCAGTTTCACTGGGCGCCGAAGCCGTCGGAGCGGCCGGTCGACTTTCATCGGCCTGGCTTCGACGTCAGCGATTGGGATGAGATCGAGGTGCCGGGCAACTGGGAGCTCCAAGGCTACGGGGTGCCCATCTATCTGGATGCCGGCTTACCGTTCGCCTCGGAACCTGATCCACCGTTCGTGAACCATGACGACAATCCAGTGGGCTCCTACGTCCGAAGTTTCTCGCTGCCGGAGAGCTGGAGCGAAGGTGAGGTGTTCCTGCACTTCGCGGGCGTGCGCTCTGCGATGCGCTTGTGGGTCAACGGCCATGAAGCGGGCTATAGCGAGGGAAGCAAGACCCCGGCGGAGTTTCGGGTCACCGACTACTTGAACGCCGGCGTGAACAGCGTGGCGGTCGAGGTCTATCGCTATAGCGACGGGAGCTATCTCGAGGACATCGACTACTGGCGGCTCAGCGGGATCGAGCGCGACGTGTTCTTGTTCCGAACCCCTGAAGAACACATCCGTGATTTCACCGTCCGCGCGTCCGCGGATGGGATGTTCGAGGTCGCGGTCGACACCGAAGGCGCTCCGGACGTCCGTTTGACGCTGCTGGATCCCGCGGGAAATACGGTCCTCGAGCATTCGGGAACGGAGCTGTCGACTCGAGTCGAAGCGCCTCGCCTCTGGACGGCCGAAACTCCGTCTCTCTACACGCTCGTGTTGGAAGCGCCTGAGCAGGTGATCGCCAGCCGTGTCGGCTTTCGCACCGTCGAGGTGCGCGACGGCCTCTTGCGCGTCAACGGGGTCCCGGTACGGCTCACGGGCGTGAACCGCCACGAGCACGATCCCGATCGGGGCCGCAGCGTCAGCGAAGCATCGATGCGGAGGGACATCGAGTTGATGAAAGCGTTCAATATCAACGCCGTCCGAACGAGTCACTACCCGAACCATCCGCGCTGGTATGAGCTGTGCGACGAGTACGGCCTCTACGTGGTGGACGAGGCGAACATCGAGTCGAACGGCGTCAGCTTCGATCCCGAGATCACGCTCGGCAATCGGCCGGAATGGCGAGCCGCGCACTTGGACCGCACCAGACGCATGGTCGAGCGCGACAAGAACCATCCTTCCGTGATCCTCTGGTCTCTTGGAAACGAGGCAGGGGACGGCTCGAACTTCGAAGCGACCTACGCACTGGCGAAAGACCTGGATCCGACGCGCCCCGTCCTCTACGAGATGGCGGATATCCGTCCTCACACAGACGTCGTGGCGCCCATGTACGCGCGGATCCACATTCTCGAGGCCTATGCGGCCGAGCGGCGTGAACGACCCCTTGTCTTGAGTGAGTACGCGCATGCGATGGGGAACAGCGTGGGAAATCTCGGGGACTACTGGGACGTCATCGATGCGAATGAGCAGTTACAAGGCGGTTTCATCTGGGATTGGGTGGACCAGGGGATCCGCCGGACGAGCGAGAGCGGTGAGACTTTCTTCGCCTATGGCGGTGACTATGGCCCACCGGACACGCCGAGCGGCGCAAATTTCTGCATCAACGGGCTCGTCTCGCCGGACCGTGAGCCCCACCCGAGCCTGTGGGAAGTCAAGAAGATCTACCAGCCGGCTCGCTTTGTCGCGTTGGATCTCCCGTCCGGTCTGATCGAGATCTCGAACCGGTTCGACTTCACCAACCTGTCGTCGCTTGCGCTGGAATGGGAGCTGATGGCTGATGACCGCGTCGTCGACTCCGCACACGGCCTCGAGATCGACGTACCGCCTCACGAGGCGGCGGTGCTCGAGGTCGACCTGCCCACGATCGTGCCCGCGCCCGGGGTCGAGTACTTTCTCAACCTTCGTTTCGTCGACGAAGCCGGGGCCGAGCGGGCGTGGGAGCAGTTTCGATTCGCACGAGCGGCGCAAGAGACGAACGCGGAGCTGCGTCGCATCGGAAAGATGACGCCCCGCGACTCCGAGACGCATCTCCGGATCGAAGGCGATCGTTTCGCTGTGACCTTCGACAAGCGGAGTGGTGAGCTATCTTCTCTCGTATATGAAGGAGTGGAGCTTCTTCTGTCGGGGCCGACACCCAATTTCTGGCGCGCCCCGACCGACAACGATTACGGAAACGACATGCCGGCCCGCCTCGGTGCGTGGCGTTCGGCGGGGCCCGACCGCGTCGTCCAGAGCGTGTCCTATCGACAGAACTCCGACCGTGACGTCATCGTCGACGTCGTCGCAGCGCTCGACCCGGGAGGCTCGAGACTCGAGACGACCTACCACGTCTACGGGAGCGGCGACGTCATCGTTGAGATGACACTCACACCCGGCGAGCCGAGCCTTCCCGATCTTCCGCGTTTCGGGATGACGCTGACGCTTCCCGCGGAGTTCGACACGATGGCGTGGTTCGGCCGCGGCCCTCACGAAAGCTACTGGGATCGAAAATCGGGCGCGCGCGTCGGTCGCTACGAAGGAAACGTCCTCGACCAATACCACCCGTATATCCGGCCGCAGGAGAACGGAAACAAGACGGACGTCCGTTGGGTATCGCTCGTGAACCAGGGTGGCACGGGGCTGCTCGCTGTGGGTCTACCCCAGCTCGACGTCAGCGCCTATCCCTTCCGGAACGAGGACTTCGATGCCGGTGACGAGAAGCAGCAGCGTCACACGACGGACGTCTCTCCCCGCGATCTAGTAACGCTGAATCTGGACTATCGCCAGATGGGAGTGGGAGGGGATACGAGTTGGGGCGCCCGGACCCACCCTGAATACACTCTGCCGGCGGGCCGCTACCACTATCGGTTTCGGCTGCGCCCGTTCTCCCGCACGGACCCTGACCCGATGGTCTTGAGTCGAGAAAGCTTCTAGCTGGGAAAGCTGAGCTTGGGCAAGTCTTTCGCGGGGGGTTCGAGATCTTCGTCGTAGGGAACGCCGTCCGCCTGAGCCTCGTGATACAAGCCTTCGGAAGCACCCCATTCGTCGGTGTCGTTGCGCTTGTTTTCCCGGTTGTCCGTCATGGCTACTGTCCTTGCCGCGTAGCGTTAGCCGCTACACTTTGTCGCTTTCCATCGAGGCCATGCAAAAATCGCTCCAAGAAGGCGGTTGGTGTCTATTTCGGCGTTAAACCCCTGTGAGTAGGGTGTTTTCGCCGAATATCCGGGCTCGACGCGGTCCAGGCGTGGAGAAAAAACTACATGGTGTGACAAAAATCTATACAAATCGGTCCAAATCGGTTCAAGAAATTGAACGACGATCCGATTTTTTGTCGCACTAGGGGAGCCAGGCGAACACTTCCAGGGAGTAGCCCTCCGGGTCTTTGAAGCCGAACGCCTTCACTGCACCGTCCGCGCCGGTTTTCGGTGGGTCGCCCACGTCGACTCCCTGCGCCTTCAAGTAGCTCCACCACGTTTCGACCTGATTCTCGTCGACAACTAGGCTTACCATCACCGGCTTGTCGCTCGAGGGCCTGTGGGCGCCGCCGGTCGCGTTGACGAGTCCGACGGAGGACGTCTCCGAGAGCTTGTAGATCTTCACCCACGTCAGGTCGAATTCCTTGTCGAGACCGAGGGTCTCTCCATAGAAGGCGTCCGCGCGTTCCAGGTCGGCGTAGTAGAGAAAGGTAACCTGTCCCTTCACGGGGGGGCGCTCGGCCGCTGATACGGCGAGCGCGCCGGAAACGAGTGAAATGAGCGCCATCGTTCGAAGCATCGTCATTACCTCCGGAGGCATTCTACCGTGCTATCTTGTCGTCCGTCGTTCTCGTCGAGCGGCGACCGCAACCAAGGAGTGAACAGCCATGGCAATGACGAGAAGAGCTCTAATAGCCGGAGGAGCCGCCACTCACGTCGCGCGTAGCTGGTCTCAGGACGCTGCCGTCGATCCGGGTCTACGAGGCGCGAGCGCGGGGCTGGTCGCGGATGCGCTGAGAGCGGCGGGCGTCGACCCGCGGGCGCAGACCCTCGCGACGGACATGAAACGTATGACCCGGCCGGGGGCTCCCGTCGCCGGCCCGGCGGTCACGACGAAGTGGGAGCCGGCTCGGG
>Ga0315338_1002339_pt1 | contig 19164 bp, 21 predicted proteins | sample ASW8metaG_FD_204518 | JGI IMG/M metagenome (GOLD analysis project Ga0315338, IMG submission 204518) | Ammonia-oxidizing marine archaeal communities from Monterey Bay, California, United States - ASW #8 | ecosystem: Environmental > Aquatic > Marine > Coastal | place: USA: California | collected... | reverse complement strand
GAATCCATCTTCTTTTATTAATTCATTTAAATAATTTGCTAAATACATTTAAGCGGCCAAAGAATTTGATATATTAAAATTTATTTTTTGCAATTTTTCAAATAATTTTTTCTTATCATTATCGTTTAAAATACTTAATGGAGGTAAAATATTATTATATGAGCTGTCTAATTGGGCCATAAATGAATGAATTGCAGATATCAAATTATATTCCTCAAATATTTTTCTTACTCCACAAAGTTTTTCATTTGAATTTTGTTCTGAGCCATTAACAAAATCTTCATAAACTTTTCTTGATAAACTTGCTGTTACATTACAAGTTGCTGTAATAATTCCATGACAACCTAATTTTAATCCTTTTAATAACTTACTTTCAGAGCCTGGTAAAATAGAAAAATTATCTAATTTTAAATTTTCGTATAAGTTATAAGAGCTATCTTTTACACCAATTATTTGATTTGGAAATTTTTGTGCTAGACGTTCTACACATCTCACACTAAATTTATATCCACACAACTTTTCAAAGTTATATAAAATAATTTCACTTTTTGGAATTTGTTCAACTATTTTTGAGTAAAAACTAATGACCTCTTTATCTCCATACTTATAATAAGCTGGTGGCATAATTAAAAACCTTTTAAAATTTAATGACATTGCAATTTTCATTAAATTAATTGTTTCACTTAATGAATTAAGACCGGTACCAATAATATATTTATCCTTATATTTATTTAAAGACAAAGCATTTAACATTTTTATTTTTTCACTTACGGAAATTAATTGTGCTTGTCCTGTACTTCCAAAAATTGCAACACCATGACAACCTTGATCAATTAAATTTTCAGCATGATAAATTGTTTTTTCCACATTTAATGAAAAATTATTATCCAAAATAGATACTGATGCAGCATAAATACCTTTAATTTTACTCATGAATAAAAACCTATTAAAAAAAATTTTAAATATTATAAAAGATTTAATTTCAAATACCAATAAACATATAAAATTTTATTTGGAGTTAAATTTAATTTAAACCTTTTAATACAACATCCTTAGCTTCATTAACTATTGCAGATAATCTTGCAGTTTCTGGTGAAATATCAGGATGAATTTTTTTTTGAATTTTAGCATGAGCTTTTTGAACTTCTTGTTTTGTAATCTTTTTATTTTTATCTAGATTTAAAATTTTATATGCTTCATCCAAAGATAGGTTGGAGGAATTACCAGAGGTTTGATTCTGTTTAAATGAAAATCGTCCTGTATTTCTTAATGTTTGAATAAGTCTAAAAAGTCCAATAAGTTGATAAATGGTTAATCCTTTTAACTTTACTATTCCCAAACTTAAAAGAATTAAAGGTAAAGAAAGTAAAAATCTTCCTCCAAAAGCAAATATAATAGCCAAAATAAAAGCTGAAATTAAAATTAATATTCTTACTAAATTTGAAATCCTTTTTGTTGAAGCATTAGCTATGAATTTAAGAAGTAAATAGCTAACTACAAAAATAATTAGTGAATAAAATAATATATTCATATATTTAAGTTTTTTTAATGAAAATACCATATTTAGAAAAAAAACCTGAAATAAAATCTTGTCACAACACTACTTGGGAAGACAATTATAGCTGGATTCATCAAGCTAATATTATTGATGTTTTGAAAGATAGCTCATTGTTGTTACCTGAGGTTAAAAAGTACTTAGAAGACGAAAATAGATACACAGATTATCATCTCAAAGATACAAAAGACATTCAAAAATTACTTTTCAATGAAATTAAAGGTAGAATTAAATTAGATGACGAGACTCTTCCTTTTAAAGATAAAAATTATGAATATTGGACAAAAACTACTTCCAAGGGAAACTATTCAATTAAACTAAGAAAAAAAATTGGAACAAATAATATTGAAGAAATCTGGAATGGAGATAAAGAAAAAGAAAAACTTAAAACAGAATATTTTGGTTTAGGTGATTTAGAAGTAAGCTGGAACGATAAATATTTAGGTTATTCATTAGATTTGAAAGGATCAGAATACTATACAATTTATATAAGAGATATTGAAACTAAAAATTTTGTAACTGAAAAAATTGAAGATACAAGTGGTGGAATCACTTTTAGCTTAGATGATAAATTTATTTTTTACTCTAAGCTTGATGAAAATCATAGACCAAGAAAAATATTTAGACATAAAATTGGTACTCCAGTTAAAAATGATGAATTAATTTTTGAAGAAAAAAGTGAAGCTTTTACAGTTGGTATTGGATTAAGCTCTGATGAAAAATATTATTTTATAGCAACTTCAGACCATAATACATCAGAACAATATTTTTTTTCTGTTAATGAAAATAATCCTAAACCAAAGTTAATAAAGGAAAGAAAAAAAGGAATAATTTATTCTGTTAACTCTTGGAATGATTACTTTTACAACCATACAAATGAAAATGCTGAAGATTTTAAAATCGATAGGTGTAAAAATTTAAATGATCAGGATTGGAAAACATACATTCCAGCAAAAGATGAGGTATTGATTGGAGGTTTAGTATTTTTAAATGATTGGGAAATTAGATCAGAAATCTCAAACGCTTTAGGTAAAATATTTATAAAAAACATAAACACTAATAAGGAAGAGGAAGTAAAATTTACTGATGAAAAAATAATTGTTCCTGGAGTTTCTTTATTACAAAAAGATAGAAATACAGATTTAGTTCATTTGTCTTATTCATCTCCAAAAACTCAATCAAGAGTTTATTTATACAATCTTAAAACGAAAGAAAAAAAATTAATAAAAGAACAAGAAATACCTTCGGGTCATAATCCGGAAGACTACATAGTTGATAGAATAGATTGTCCCTCTTACGATGGAAGATTGGTTCCAGTAACAATTACAAGACACAAAAAAACTAAAATCAATGGATCGGCAAATTTACTTTTATATGGATATGGTTCTTATGGTAGCTCTATGTCTCCAAGTTTTTCTTCTACAAATTTAAGCTTAATCAATAGAGATATTATTTGGGTAACCGCTCATATCAGAGGTGGAATGGAAAGAGGAATGAAATGGTGGAAAGAAGGAAAATTACTAAATAAAAAAAATACTTTTGAAGATTACATTGCTGTAGCAAAATATTTAATTGAAAAAAAATACACTTCAAATGGAAAAATAATTGGGTTGGGCGGTTCAGCTGGCGGATTATTGATGGGAGCAGTAGTTAATAAAGCTCCAGAACTATTTTTAGGAATAATTATGGCAGTGCCATTTGTGGATTCTCTATCAACAAACTTAGATCATTCTTTGCCATTAACTATGGGTGAATTTGATGAGTTTGGTAATGCAAAAGCTAATAAAAAACACTTTGATTATATTTATTCTTACGCTCCTTATAATAATATAAAAAAAATGGACTACCCACATATTTTAATTACAACCAATTTGAGTGATAATAGAGTTCTATTTGATGAGCCTGTTAAATTTACTGCGAAACTCAGAGATTATAAAACTGATAACAATCTTCTTCTATTAAAAACTGAAATGAGCGCAGGGCATGGTGGAAAATCTGGAAGAGACGGAGCCATAGAAGAAATAGCTTTAGATTATTCATTTGCTTTGAAAATTGCTAAAAAAATTTAGCTCTGAAGATCTTGAAAAAATAAATTTAATAATTATTTGAATCATTAAGTCGCCTAATGGGGCTTTAAATAAATAACCTTGCTAACAAAGGAGGATATAATGACAAGTAAGGATCTATCTATATTTAACTCACTAAGACCTTTTTCGGTTGGTTTTGACGACATGTTTGACCAATTTGAGAATATGTTAGGAAATGGAAGTTTGAGCATGCAGTCAAACTATCCACCTTACAACATAAGAAAAACTGGAAAAGACAAGTACTCAATTGAGGTTGCTCTTGCTGGTTTTAATAAGAAAGATGTTGAAGTTGAGTTTGAAGACAATTTATTAACTGTTAGAACAAAACAAGTTAATAAATCTGAAAATAAAAACGAAGATGGTGAAATCATTCATAAAGGTATTTCACAAAGACAGTTTGCTAGATCATTTACAATTGCAGATGATGTAAAAGTAAATGGTGCTGAGCTAAAAGATGGTCTTTTGACAATAGCATGTGAAAGAATTGTACCAGATTATAAAAAGAAAAAACTTATTGAAATAAAATAAGTATTAACCTTACTTGTGGGGATTTTGTCCCCACAAGTTTCTAAAAAATTTATTTTTTTGAAAGTGTTGCATTTAAAATAAATGCTAACATTCCAGCTGGAATTAATCCTGTAGTTAGTAATAGTTTTAAACTTATCCCAAAATCAGGAATATGAGCCACAAACTGAGGTAATAAAGACATACCAATACCAAAAGATAAGGATAACCCTAAAATTAGTAAGTTTCTTTGACTCATTTCAGATTGAGCAACTAACTTGATGCCTGCAGATGTAATTAAACCAAACATAATAATTGCTGCGCCACCAATAACAGATTCTGGCATTGCTGCAATTATTCCTCCAAGTTTTGGAAATAAACCCATAAGAATTAAAATAACACCAGCAACAGTTCCAACGTGTCTGCTTATTACTCCGGTAAAAGCAACTAAGCCTGCATTTTGAGAATAAGAAGTATTTGGCATTGCATTAAATAATGATCCAAATGCTGTACCTAATCCATCAGCCATGATACCACCTGACAATTCTTTATCAGTTGCTTCTCTATTTGCTCCTCCCATAGTAGTAGCACTTATATCCCCTATTGTTTCAATAGTAGTTACTATCGCCATAAACAACATTAATATAATTGCACCAGGAAGAAATTCTATTCCGTATTGAAGGGGCATTGGAAATGCAAACCAATCTGCACCTGCAATTTTTCCATAATTTACCATGCCCATCATCATTGCAACTATATAACCAGCAACCATTCCAATTAGAATTGAAGCTGAAGAAACCATTCCTTTACCTTTTTGATTTGCCCAAATAGCAACTATTAAAACAGTAAATGATATAATTAAGTGATTAGAATTTCCAAATACTTCAGGCTTGTTGTTCAATAACCATCCGCCGCCGCCTGCGTACATAAAACCAACTTTAAGCAAACTTACTCCAATCATCAATACAACAATTCCTGTAACTAACGGTGGAAATAAGTGTCGGATAGGTTTTAATATTCTACCAATCCACATTTGAAAAATTCCTCCAATAAAAGCAGCAGTAAAGACTGCTCCTAGACCTGCTTTCGCAAAAGGTGCCATTACAGGAATAAAAGCAAAACTTGTTCCTTGAATAATTGGAAGTCTTGATCCTATTTTACCATAACCAACTGTTTGTATGACTGTTGCAACTCCCGCAACAAATAATGCCATTTGAATTAAAAAAATTTTTTGTTCAGGTGTTTGTCCAAATATGCCAGCTATAATTATTGGAACAGTTATATTTCCTGCAAACATTGCTAGAACATGTTGGATACCTAAAGGTATTGATTGATTTAGTGGAAGTTTTTTGTCACTACCACTTGATGATCTTCTTGATAATTTTCTTGATGATCTTTTTTTTGTTGAAGCCATTTTTCCTCCTCTTTTATCATGAATACTTTATAGAAATTTATATAAAACAAAATAATTATTTTTAGCAGAAATTAACAAAAATAATGCTCAAATTGAGCATATTGAAATTTTTAATACCTATATGCAGCCACTTGATGAAAAGCCAACTACTGTACCTTGTGTATTAATTTCAAATTTTCTTTCACAAGGAATTCCATACTTTTTAGTTTTATAAACTAATGTTTCATTACCCAGCTCGTTTATAAAATCTTCAGTGGGAGCTCCTAAATCCATTCTTAATTCAGTAACTTGTTTTCCAACAAATTGTCCAAATTTTTCATTTTCTTTTTCTGCAACCGCATCAGATTTATTTTTTATTGTTTGACAACCTGTAGCCATTACAAAAATTGAAAATAAAATAATTATAATTTTTGATCTCACAAAATTTTATTAACACTGAATTGTGTCATAATTAAATACTAACTTAATAGTTGTAAAAAATATTATTTTAGTCACAATTTCATCAATTATTTGCATAATCGCTATGGTTTTTTGATTCAAATCAAATATGGTCTAAAAAAAATGGAGGTCTAATGTTAGATAACTACTTTAACTATAAAAAACATAAGACAGATTTTAAAACAGAAGTCATTGCGGGAGTGTCGACCTTCTTGACAATGGCGTACATAATGTTTTTAAACCCTGTCATACTTGCGGATGGCGGTTTTGATTTTGGTGGTGTTTTTACGGCAACGGCTCTTGCAACTGCATTAGCATGTTTTATTGCTGCATTTTACGCTAAAACTTGGCCAGTCGGACTTGCTCCTGGAATGGGTATTAATGCATTCATTGCTTATGGAGTTTGTTTAGGAATGAAATATACCCCAGCAGAGGCACTTGGAGCTGTATTGGTTGCGGGTGTACTCTTTTTAATAATTTCATTAACACCAATAAGAGCCTGGCTAATAAACTCTATTCCAAAAAGTTTAAAACTTGGAATTGGAGCAGGAATAGGATTATTTTTGGGAGTAATTGGTTTTGAAATTATGGGATTAACTGCCGATCATCCAGTCACTCTTGTTACATTGGGTGATCTAAGTAATCCTTTGCTTCTTTTGGGAGCTGGAGCATTTATATCAATGATCGTAATGGAAAAAATGAAAATTAAAGGAAATATAATTATCGGAATTGTTGCTTTTAGTGCAATAGCTTGGGTTACAGGCTTAGGTAATTTTAATGGCGTTATGTCTGCACCGCCACCAATGACTCACTTAATGACTTTTGATTTAGGCGCTGCTCTTAGTGCATCAATGGTTACTGTAATTTTTACTCTTTTCTTTATAGACTTTTTTGATACCGCAGGAACACTAACTAGTGTTGCTAACGTGTCAGGAAAAATTGGAAGTGACGGTAAAATAAAAGATATTGATAAAGCAATGCTTTCGGATAGTGCTTCTACTGTTGCTGGTGCTATGCTAGGTACATCAACTGTAACAACTTATGTTGAGTCAGCTGCTGGTGTAAAAGCTGGAGGTAGAACTGGTATGACTTCACTTGTAATAGGTGTGCTATTTTTGGCATGTCTATTCTTCAGTCCACTTGCTACATCACTGCCAAAAGAAATAGATGGAGCTGCTTTAATTTATATCGCAACTTTATTCGTTCGTAACATTGTAGATATTGAATGGGATGATATTGCTGAATCAGGGCCAGCTGTGCTTGCCATGATAGCAATGCCATTTACATATTCAATTTCTCATGGAATAGCTTTAGCGTTTATTTCTTATGCTGCAATCAAAATTTGTACTGGAAAAATTGATTCTACTAGTCCAGCAATTTGGGTTATAGCGATAGCGAGCGTAGTAAGTTTTTGGGTAGCTTAAAATATTTCTATATTTATTAAAATTGGGCGGTCTTCGGATCGCCCTTTTTATTTTGGGTGCTTTTTTACAATGTCTTCTATTCTTATTTCTTCGTAGACCTCAAAAGGTTGCACAATCCAAGGGTTGTTTGGTAATTTTACAGCACAATAGTCTGGATCAAAAGTTGACTTTTGCTTTTTCCATAAAGTTGCTGTCTTAATATCTTCAATCTTACCTTTAATTGGTTCATATTTTTTTAACCAATCAACGCTTTTGTTTAGTGTGATCCCGGTGTCTGAAAGGTCATCACACAATAAAATTTTGCCTCCCATATTTTTTGCTATTGAACTCATTTCTCTTGAAAATACTATATCTCCCTGTTCATCCTCAACTCCCTTACCGCTATAAGATTCAACAGCTAGATAAGCGCATTTCAATTTAAAAACTCTGCTTAAGACATCAATCATTGGAGCTCCCCCACGCATTATTCCCACTAACAAAGTTGGTTTGTATCCACTTTCATGAATTTGGATCGCTAATTTTTCTACAGTCTTGTTATATTCATTCCAATCAACAATTAATTTTTCAGACATATATTTCTATAATCTTAATTTTTAAAAATGAAAAGCAAAACCGCGAGAAGAGCTAAAGCTAGAATTGAAATAATCAAAATATACAACCTATGAATGTTTTTTCCTCTTAAGTTAAAGTAATGTCTAGCCATTACTGAAATGATAGCAACTAAACACAAAATCAACCAATTGTATTTATGATAAACTATAAAACTGTAGTGTCCTGAAAGCATAATGAATAACACTAAGAATGTTGAATAATTGTTGTGAATTGATCTTTGTTTAGCAGCCAATGATAGACTGGTATCAAACTTTTCATTTTTTGAACTACTGCTGATGATATTCATTTGATTAGGAATAATCACAGTAAAAACATTTCCAAACATAATTGAGCCCATAATTAAGCCAACGCTTAAAAAAGCAAATTTTGGACCAAAAATTTTTGTTAGACTAAAAGAAATAAGAACTAATAAAATAAAAATAATAGATAAAAAAAGTACGTTATTATTTATTATTCTAGATTTACACAAAAGATCATAAACAAACCATGAAATAACTAAAAACAAAATTGAAATTAAGATTGCATTTAAAGGTGATATTTCTAAAACCCGCTTATCAACCATTAAAACTCCAGAATTATAATAGTAAATTATAATTAGAAGAAGTATTCCTGTTACAAATGTTAAATAACTTTGCCACTTAAAAATCACTAAATTATTAAGATATTGAGATGGTGGAGATTTTTTTAGTCTCAAAAGTTTATAATAATATCCTGAATGCATTAGATAGCCTTCGCCATCTATATCTTCACTTGAAATATCTTTATTAAGTTTATTATCTAAAAAATTAAATAAAAAACTATTACCAACCCAAAGAATTGCAAATAAAACATGTCCCCATCTTAAAGTAAGCTCTAACCATTTTAGCGAGTAAGGTAAAAATTCCATACTTTAATACTCTATCTTATCTATTTTTTTATTCCAAAGATCAAAGGCTTTTAAAGCTTCATCTCGTAGCATCTGTTTTATTGGAATTTTTCTATCTTCAATTTTTTTAAAAAACTCTGAATAAATAAACGAGTCATCAAAATTTATTTTTTTAGCATCATCTCTAGTATTTGCATAAAATATATTGTCTATATGTGACCAATATATAGCTGATAAACACATTGGGCATGGTTCACAACTAGAATACAAATCACTACCAGAAAGATCAAATGTATTTAATTTTTGGCAAGCATCTCTAATCGCTACTATTTCTGCATGAGCTGTTGGATCATTTGAAGACGTAACTTTATTTGAGCCTTCTGCAATTATTTTATTATCTTTAACTATAACGCATCCAAATGGTCCTCCTGCATTGTTGGTGCTATTTATTGAAAGCTCTATAGCTCTAAGCATAAAACTATTTTTTAAAGTCATTTTATTTAATGTTTACTATAATTAGTTCTGTATTTTAATTCATTTATACTCAATAAAATTTTTTCAGGTGTTGCGGGAGCATCAAGCATTGGTATTTTTTTATATTTTCCAACTGAAGCTACAGCATCTTTAATTGCATAGAACACGCTCATTGCCAACATAAGAGGTGGTTCTCCAGTAGTTTTAGCTTTATTGACAACATTTTCTTTATTTTTTCCTTTTTGAAATATTTCTACATTAAACTTTTTAGGCATATCACTGACTGCTGGTATTTTATAAGTAGAAGGTGAAACAGTTGTAATTTTACCATTAGGGTTCCAATTTACTTCTTCCATAGTTAGCCAACCTTGTCCCTGAACAAAACCACCTTCAATTTGGCCTAATTCTAAAGCAGGATTAATGGCCTTACCTGCATCATGTAAAATGTCAACTCGTTCTATTACATTTTCTCCAGTTAAAGTATCAACCGTAACTTCAGTTACAGCTGCACCATAACAAAAATATAGAAAAGGTCTGCCTAAGAATGTTTTTTTATTAAAATTAATTTTAGGTGTAGAATAAAAACCTGAAGACGATAATGAAATTCTATTCAAATAAGCATCTTTAATTATTGAATCAAATTTAAACAATTTATTTTTAAATTTTATTAATCCTTTTTCATAAATTATTTTAACATTTTTAATACTATATTTTTTATTGATAAATTTTTCTAAATTTTGTTTAATTTTCGAAACTGCATCGAGTGCTGCCGCACCATTTAAGTCTGTAGTAGAAGATGCTGCGCTAGCAGAAGTATTAGGAACTTTTGATGTATTTGTTGAAGAAATTTTTATTTTTTCAAATGGCAATCCTAATTCATTGGCAACAAGTTGAGCAATTTTTGTGTTGGTTCCTTGCCCCATTTCTATTCCGCCATGATTTACATAAACACTTCCATCAGTATAAATATGAACCAGTGCTCCTGCTTGATTAAGATGAATAGTTGTAAAAGAAATTCCAAATTTAACAGGTGTAATAGCAATGCCTTTTTTTAAATATTTATTGTTTGAATTAAATTTTTTAATTTTCAAATATCTTTTTTTATAATTTGATTTTTTTACCAATTTATTAAAAACTTCTTGAATAACATTATCTTCAATCTTCATTCCATAATGAGTAATGTTTTTTTTATATTTTTGATAAAAGTTATTTTTTCTAATATCTGCAGGATCTTTATTTAAATACCTTGAAATATTATCCACAATATTTTCGATAGCCATCATTCCTTGATTTCCACCAAATCCCCTGAACGCTGTTGAAGAAACTGTATTAGTTTTACAAAGATAATTTTGTACTTGTAGATTTGAAAGATAATAAGCATTATCTATATGTAACAATGCTCTTTCATTAATTGCACCTGATAAATCTGGAGACATTCCACATCTTGATGCTAGTTTAATTTTTAATCCTTGAATAATTCCAGAATCATTAAAACCTACTTCATACTCTGAATAAAAATCATGTCTTTTTCCAGTTATAATAATATCATCGTCTCTATCTAATCTAAGCTTTACTGGTTTGTTTGTTTTTTTTGCTAGTAAAGCACAGATACTAGAAGTTAAAAAATTTGTTTCTTTTCCTCCAAAACCTCCTCCTATCCTTCTAACTAAAACAGTTACACTATTGCTTTTTTGATTAAGCATCTTGGCGATAATTTGTTGAGTTTCTGAAGGATGTTGTGTGGAACTATAAACTAGTAAATTATTATCTTCCTTAGGTATTACAAATGCAACTTGTCCCTCTAAATAAAAATGTTCCTGACTTCCTGTTGTAAAATTACCTTTTAAATAATTTTTTGATCTTCGTATTGCATTTGAAGGATTTCCTCTTTGAATTTTTTTTGCTTTTAAAACAAACTTTTTTTTCTTTAATGCTTCTTTTATCGTTACTATAGGTTTTAAAACTTTAAAAATAATTTTTGCTTTTAAAACAGCTTTTCTAGCTAGTTCAGTTGAAGTAGCAGCTACTGCAAATAAAGGTTGGCCATAATACTCAACTTTATTTTGTGGAAATATCGGATCGCCATCAAAAACTGGGCCTACGTCATTTCTTCCAGGAATATCTTTGTAGCCTACAACTGAAATAACCCCTTCACTTTTCCAAACTTCTTTTAGATCAACTTTCTTAATTAAAGCATGAGCTTCTTTACTCCATCCTATTGCTCCATGTAAAGTTGCATGTGGTTCATTAATATCATCAGTATAATCTGCAAGTCCACTTACATGTTTTGATGCACTATCATGAGGTCTTTTTTCATTAATAAAAATATTTTTTCTCATTTAATTGTTTATTCTAATTAGTTTATTATTTTTAATTTCTAAAAAACATTTCATTAATAAATTTTTTGCTACTTCCATGCGATAATTTTTACTTGCGCGCATGTCACCAATCGGTTTGAAATCTTTTTCTAAAGTCTTTTTTGCTTTTATAATAATTTCTTCTGATAAAATTGAATTTAAAAGAACTTTTTCGCAATGAATTGCTCGTTTTGGGATTGATGACATGCCTCCATAAGCTATTTTTATATTTTTAATTTTTTTATTAACTATTTCTAAATTAAAAGAAGCACATACTGATGAAATATCATCATCTATCCTCTTGGATATTTTATAAGCTTTAAAAATATTTTTTTTAAATATTGGAATTCTTATTGAATTAATAAATTGTCCTTTTTTTAATTTAGTCTTTCTGTAACCAATAAAAAAATTTTTTAGTGGTAAAACTGTTATTTTATTTATATTTTGTAAAACAACACTTGCATCAAGTGATAATAATAATGGCAAAGTGTCGCCAATTGGCGAAGCAGTTGCGATATTGCCTGCAATTGTAGCAACATTTCTTATTTGAATTGAACCATATCTTTTAAGAATGGTATGAAAATCTGTGTAATACTTTTTTATAAAAGATTCAAATTTTATCAATGAAGTTGTGGCACCCACCTCAATATAATTACTATTTTTTTTAATATAATTAAGCTCTTCAATGGAGTTTAAATAAATAATATTGTTTATATCTTTTTTTTCTTTGGTAACAATTAAAGAAATATCAGTGCCTCCACTTAATAATTTTGCTTCAGGATATTTTTTAATAACTTTTTTTAACTCACTAATAGTTCTTGGTGCAAAATATTTTTTATTAGAGTTATTTATAGATATATTTTGCTGTTTAATTTTTTTTAAAAGAGTTATGATTTTTTTTTCATTTCTTTTAAATTGATCAGATTTACTTTTATTATTTAAACTTTTTGCTGCATCAACAATTGGCCTATATCCTGTACAGCGACATAAGTTACCTGAAATTGAGTCTTGAATAATTTGATTGTCGTAAGAAGAATTATTTTTATACATTGCAAATAAGGACATTACAAATCCAGGAGTACAAAAACCACATTGCGATCCATGAAAATTAACCATTGCATTTTGCACTGGGTGCAAGTCACCATTTTTTAAAACTAAATCTTCAACTATTAAAAGTTGTTTACCTTCCAGCGTGGGTACAAATGTAATACAAGAATTAATTGCTTTATAAATAATATTATTTTTTTTTAATTCTCCTAATACTACTGTGCACGCACCACATCCGCCCTCTGCACAACCTTCTTTGGTTCCTGTTTTTTTTAATTTTAAACGAATGAAGTTAAGTATGGTTTCATTAGGATCTGGATTATGTAATTGATGAATCTTTTCTCCTAAAATAAATTTAATACTGTTGGAAGTCATCAGCTTCCTCGATAAGTTGAATAACTCCAAGGTGAAACAAGCAAAGGTACATGATAATGCTCTTTAGTATTAGATATTCCAAACTTTATAATTACATCATCTAAAAATGGAATTGCGGGTGTTTCAGTTATTTTTTTAAAATAATCTCCAACAAAAAAAACAAGTTCATATTGCCCTTCTCTAAAATCTGATCCTTCAATTAAAGCCTTATCAGTTCGACCATCATTATTTAATGTTACACTGTTTAATTTTTCTTTTTCATTATTTTGAATAAAGTATAGCTCCACTTTAATGCCATTGCCTGGCTTTCCAGAATAAACATCTAATACATGTGTTGTTAATTTTGTCATATAGTTTTGTATATAATATACAATTAATGCATAATCAAAATATTAAAACTAACATAAGAAAAAGTACTATATGAATTCAATAAATAAAGTTAATAATTTAAATAAATCTGATTTTATATCTATTTTTGGAAATGTTTTTGAAAAAACAGAATGGATTGCTGCACAAACATATGCTTTAAAACCTTTTAATAATTTTGAGGAATTATTTTCAAGAATGATGGAAATTTTTGAAAGTAGTAAAAAAGAAAATCATTTAGAAATTCTTAATGCTCATCCCGATTTAGCAATTGAAAAAAAATTAACAGATGATTCAAAAAAAGAACAAAATAGTGCAAATTTAAATCAATGTTCGGAGGAAGAATTTAAAGAATTTAAAGAATTAAACAAAAGATATAAAAAAAAATTTGGATTCCCTTTTATAATTGCTGTTAAAGGAAAAAATAGACAAGAAATTTTAGTTAATTTTAGAAAAAGAATTATAAATACTATAGATTTAGAATTAGAAGAAGCAAAACAACAAGTAAAAAAAATTGCTACTTTTCGCTTAAGAGAAATAATTAAATAAATTTTTACTGATTTGTACTTTCATAAACATATTTGGCAACAGCTTCTATTTCTAAAGAAGATAGCTGTCCTTCGAATGCAGGCATCACACCAATTCCATTTGTAACCGCTAAAATTACTCTCATTGAATCAGGTTTAATCTCATTTAAATTTGGTCCAATATTACCTGACGATCCTGCGTCTGTAAGTGTATGACAAAGAGCACAATTACCTTTTTCTAAAAATATTTTCTTTCCTTCAAGGTAAATTTCATCCGATTTAGCAAGATTTAAAAATAAGACAGAAATTATAAAAATAAATAAATACTTTTTAAAATTTATTAATTTTTTTAACATAAAATTTGATATCATAAAAATAATACACAAAAAGGAAAATTTATGAAAGGATATTGGATAGCTTTATATAGACAGATTAACAATTTAGATAATCTAAAAAATTATGCAGCTAAAGTAACACCAGTAATTAAAAGTTTTGGTGGTAAACCATTAGTAAGAGGAGGCAAATATCAACGAATTGAAGGTGAAGATTTTTCAAGAACAGTAATCTGGGAGTTTCCAAATTTTCAAAAAGCAATCGAATGCCATGAATCCAAAGAATATCAAGATGGATGGGACTTAGCAAAAGATACTACTGAAAGAAATTTACAAATTGTTGAAGGGTTTAGTACTGAATAGGTTCATTATCAATGGATCTCCACAAGTACCAAGTAGCAACAGAACAATAAGGTGAAAATTTTTTTCTTAAATCATTTACAAATTTTTTTGGTGGTAAATATTTTTTTTTGTAGTTATTTGAAATTGCTCTTAGTAATCCAATATCTTGGACTGGCCAAATATTTGGTCGATTAAAAGTAAATAATAGGATCATTTCAGCAGACCACCTTCCTACTTGTCTTAAGCTTGACAAATAAATAATTGATTCTTCATCTTCCATTTTTTTTATTAGATTAGGATTAAATGTTTTATCCAAAAATTTTCTTGATAGTTCTTTTATTCCTCTAACTTTTTGCCTACTCAGACCACAATGTTTTAGCTTTTGTATACTTAGATTTTTAACAGCTTTAGGAGTTACTTTACCTCCACAGGCCTTTTTGAATTTAAGAAAAACTGAACTAGCAGCAGCTACACTAATTTGTTGTCCTACAATACTTTTACATATTGAAAAAAAAACATCTTTACGAGTCGTAAGATTTGTATCAGAATATTTTTTTATTAAACTTCTCATTACTTTATCTTTTTTTGAAAGAAATTTTTTTGATTTATTCCAATACTGTGGAATTTCACTCATTTCGTGTACCTAAAACAATTTTATTTAAATATATTTCTCTTCTAAAAATTATTATTGATGAAAAGATCACTAATAAAGCACCAGATAAAGTCTTATAGGTAGGTATTTCATTCCAAATTAAATATCCAAAAAAAATGGCAAATGGCAATGCTAAATACCTCAGAGGAGTAACCAAAGACACTTCAGACAATTTATATGCTTGCGTCAATAGTAGATTCGCTACTCCACCTAAAATTCCAACCATTGAAAGTAAAAAAAAATCTTTTGCATTAGGTACAATCCAGCCATCAAAAATTGTAAAAAAACTACAAACCATAATACTAAATGAAAAATAAAAACCTATTAACCAAATTGGCTCAGTAGTAGATAGTTGTCTCAATGTAATTGATACATATGAAAGTCCTATACAAAATATTATTGGATAAACGTAATAAATATTTAAAGAATTAAAACCTGGCTCTGAAATGATTAATATTCCAATAAACCCAACAAGAACAGCTATCCACCTATAAATTCCAACTTTCTCGCTCAAGAAAAAAATAGACATTATTGTTGTGAATATAGGTGCCGCGTAAGTAATACTAACAACAGTAGCCAAAGGAAGTTTTCTAAGTGCAAAAAAAATTGCAATTATAGCAATTAAACCTGAAATACATCTCTTAAAATGTAAAAACGGTCTTTTAGTTACATAAAAATTTTTTAATTGTTTTTTAGGAATTAAAAAAAAAATAGGAATTAGTCCAAAAAAACCTCTAAAAAATAAAACTTCACCCAATGGATAGTGTTCAGACCACTTTACTATTAAATCCATCACTGAAAATGAACAAACAGAAAGAAACATGAACAAAAAGCCCAATTGATTTTTGGAAAACATAGGATTAACTTTAGATTAAATAAAACAAGAATCAATGGAAATAGCAATTTTAGCGTTAGGATGTTTTTGGGGACCAGAAATTAAGTTCAGTAAATTAAATGGAGTAGTTAAAACTGAAGTTGGATACTGTGGTGGCATTACAACAAATACAAATTATAAAGAAGTTTGTTCTGATAAAACTAATCATGCAGAAGTTGTAAAAGTAGAATTTGATAATTCTATAATTGCTTATAAAGATATTCTAAACTACTTTTTTGAAATTCATGATCCAACAACTATTAATCAACAAGGCCCTAATGTTGGTAGTCAATACAGAAGTGAAATATTTTATTTAGATCAAAATCAAAAGAAGATTGCTACAAATACTTTTAATAAATTCAATGAAAAATATAATGGAAAAATAGTTACAAAAATTTCAGAAATTAAAAATTATTCAAAAGCAGAAGATTATCATCAAAAATATCTAGAAAAAAAAATTTAAATTATGTCGTTAGCTAGTACAGAATGGCTTCAACAAAATATTGATAAAATAAAAATAATTGATTGCTCTTGGCACATGCCAAATACAAAAAGGAATGGAAATGAAGAATATCAAAAAGAGCATATACCTAATGCGATTTTTTTTGATTTAGACAAAAATTCAGATCAAAATACTGATTTGCCACATATGCTAACAGATGAATCTTCTTGGGAAAAAATAGTTTCAAGCTTTGGAATCTCAAACAATGATGAGATACTTATTTATGACAATTCTGATGTAATTAGTTCATGTCGATGTTGGTATAATTTTATCTATTATGGACATGACGAAAAACTTGTACATGTATTAAATGGTGGTTTCAAAAAATGGAAATTAGAAAATAAAGAAACAACAAATATATTGCCAGTTATTGAAAAAAGTATTTATAAAGTATTTGAAAAACAAGAATTGGTAAAAAATAAAAAACAAATTAATAAAAATATTATTAATAAAGAATTTTTAGTAATTGATGCCAGATCTAGATCTAGATTTAAAGGAGAAGAACCTGAGCCAAGAAAAGGATTAAGAAGTGGTTCAATTCCAAATTCATTATGTTTACCATTTAAAGAATGTATTAATGAAGACCATACTTTTAAAAAAAAAAAAGAACTTTTAACAAAATTTAAATCTATATTAGGAGATGAGTTAACTGAAAATGTTGTATTTTCATGTGGATCAGGTGTAACCGCTTCAGTTTTAGCACTTGCTTATTTTTTAATAAATAATAAATATGTGCCAACGATTTATGATGGATCGTGGAGTGAATACGGAAAGCTTTAATATGAAAAGATCAACAAAAATTATTTCAATTATAATAGTTTTTTTTCTAATAGTAACTGCTGTAATTGTTGGCAGAACAATGATTGGAATGCATTTTCAAAAAAAATTTAGTAAAAGACCACCTCCAGGAATAATTGTAAAGACAGTTAATGAAAAAATTTTTCAAAATAAAGTTGAAACTTTTGGAACTGCAGTTCCTATAAGAACAAAATCATATAACATTGAAAAATATCAAATTTTAACGCCAATTAAGTTTAATCAAAAAATAAAAAAAGGTGAAACAATAGCTAGCCTTAAAAATAGAAAAATTACTGCTTCTTTTGATGGAGTAATAGGAAAAAAGGATTTTTCTAATGATATTGAAGTATCTGAAAGCTCAATTTTGATTAATTTAGAAGATGCGTCTACTCTACTTGTTGATGTGGATATACCAGAAATTTATGCACCATTTATAAATAAGGGGTTAGCCGTAGATGTTAGGTTTTCTGGTAATAAAACAAAAGTCTATAAAGGAATTGTTGAATCCACCGCAAGTAGAATTAATACTGAAAAAAGATCTTTAGCCGCAAGAATAAGTTTAGATAATTCAAAATTAGAAATATTACCAGGTTCTCTTTTGGAAATAACAATAAAATATAATCAAAGAAACTCATTAAGTATTCCTGATACGAGCGTTATATTAGAAGGAAATAAAGTTTATATTTATCAGGTCAATAAAGAAAATATTACCCAAAAAAAAGAAATTAAAATAGGAACAAGAGATGAAGGTTATCTAGAAGTTATTTCAGGTTTAGAGGAAGGTCAAATAATTGTTGCTGAAGGTTTAAAAAAAGTTAGACCTAACGGTAAAATTAAACCTATAAAAGATGGCGCAAAAAAGAGTAAGTCTGATTGGAAAAAAAAAATTAAACCTACTAAAAATGACTCAAAAAAGAGTATGTTCGATTGGATAAAAAAATTAAACATATTCAATAAGTCTGAGTCGAAAAAAAAAGACGATAAAAATAAATAATTAAATGTACTTAACTGATGTCAGTATAAGAAGGCCTGTAGTTGCATGGGTTTTATCTCTTATTTTAATTGTATTTGGGATTTTTGTTTTTTGGAAATTACCAGTAAGAGAACTTCCTTCAGGATTACAGCCTCCTGTAGTCCAAGTTCAAGTTGAATATGCATCTGCATCAGCTCCAATAGTTGATGAAGAAGTAACTCAAGTAATTGAAGATGTAATTGGAGGTGCAGAAGGTATTAAAAATATAGACTCAAAATCTGAAAACGGAAAAAGTACAATAAATATAGAATTTGATACTGAAATTGATTTAGACGATGCCGCAAATGATATAAGAGAAAGAGTAGCAAGAGTAGTTGGTCGACTTCCCGCAGAGTCAGATCCACCAAGAATTCTCAAACAAGCTGCAGGATTCACAACTACAATGTGGCTAGCATTATCATCTTCTACTTGGAGTGATTTAGAGCTTGGAGATTATGCAGAAAGATATTTAGTTGATCAATTTTCAAGTGTTAAAAATGTTGGAAGAATAAGGATAGGTGGTTTAAGAGAATTAAGTGTTAGAGTTTGGATTGATCCAATAAAATTAGCTGCAAATAATTTAACCATTCAAGAGGTTGAATTTGCA
>Ga0315338_1002338_pt1 | contig 19170 bp, 18 predicted proteins | sample ASW8metaG_FD_204518 | JGI IMG/M metagenome (GOLD analysis project Ga0315338, IMG submission 204518) | Ammonia-oxidizing marine archaeal communities from Monterey Bay, California, United States - ASW #8 | ecosystem: Environmental > Aquatic > Marine > Coastal | place: USA: California | collected... | reverse complement strand
TGTGAATTGAAGTTGGGATGTGAAAATGTCCCAACTTCTCTTTGAATTCAGGTTTTGGGGAGAAAACCACATGACGCGTTCCAATAAACGGTCGAACTCACTGATATGTGCGGTGTCGGCACTGGCTTTACTTGCAGCCTGTTCACCCGCTCCACAGCCGGGCGAAAGTCCCCAGACCTCCGCCGAAAGCTCCGCGGAAGTCGCGGCGGTGACGGCCAATGATAGCCAGCGTCTAAACGACTGGTTTGCCGAGCTCTGGGACGCAGACCTCGCCCGTTCGCCCCAAACACTGACCAATATGGGACTTTTGGATGATCTGGACGCCTACGGGCGTTGGGACTCCGTCACCGATGCAACGGCGGAGGCTAATAACGATCGGCGTATCGAGCGCCTTGCTCATATGCGCGCCGAATTCGATTTCGACGCGCTCGACGCATCCTCACAAATTTCCTACCGCATCTACGAATACCTGCAGGAAAACGGCATTCGCAATTTCGGTTTCCGGGACCAGACCTACGTCTTCACCCAGATGTTTGGCCCACACACCGGAATGCCCACCATGCTGATCAATCAGCACCGGGTGGAGAATGCTGACCACGCCGAGGCCTACATCAACCGCCTGTCCAGTCTGGATGACACGCTGCGTGTGCTAATGGCCCAGGCCGAAGCGCGCGCCGAGGCCGGCGTTATCCCGCCACGATTTGCCTTCCAATACCTTGTCGGCAACGCCCAGCGCATCGCCAGTGGTGCCCCCTTTGACGATAGCGAGGAGAATTCGCCACTGCTCAATGACTTTATTACCAAGGTCAATGCACTCGAAATCGACGATGACGCAAAAGCGGATCTGATCGAACGCGGCACGGCAGCCATTCGTGATGAAGTCGCCCCGGTCTATGTTGATCTGGTCGAGATGTTCCATCGCCATGAAGCGATGACAGATGATCGCGACGGTGCCTGGAAGTTACCACGCGGTGAGGCATATTATCAGTCTCAACTTGCCAATTTCACCACCCTGCCCGATTTGTCGGCTCGCGAAATTCACGATACTGGCATGGCAGAAATTGCACGGATCCACGACGAAATGCGCGCCATTCAGGCCCAGGTCGGGTTTGAAGGCGATTTGCAGGACTTCTTCGAATTCATGCGCACGGATGAGCAGTTTTACTACGAATCCAATGATGAAGGCCGCCAGCGTTATGTCGCCGAGGCGAATGCGGTCTTCGACCGTATTGGCACCCTTATCCCGGATTACTTCGGCGTTATCCCGCGCGGTGAGCTGGTCGTCCGCGAAGTCGAAGCCTTCCGGGCAGCCGGAGCACCAAGCGCGTTCTACAACACAGGCACGCTCGATGGCTCCCGCCCCGGTGTTTATTACGCCAACACATTGAACATGGAAAACCTGCCAGTCTACCAAATGGAAACACTGGCCTATCACGAGGGTATTCCCGGCCATCATTTCCAGCTGACGCTGGCGCAGGAACGCGAAAACACGCCAATGTTCCAGCGTCGCTTATATCTGTCGGCGTTCGGCGAAGGCTGGGCGCTTTACGCCGAAAGCCTTGGCAAGGATATGGGCCTGTTTACCGATCCCTATCAGGACTTCGGTCGCCTTGCCTATGAGTTGTGGCGCGCCGGACGTCTGGTGGTTGATACGGGCCTGCATGCGATGCAATGGTCGCGCGAGGACGCCATCGAATTCCTGACCGAAAATACCTCCTTCACAAACGCCGAGATCGTGCGCGAAGTTGAGCGCTATATCGTTTGGCCGGGACAGGCGACGTCCTACAAGATAGGCCAAATGCGGATTCGCGCCCTGCGTGACTTTGCCCAGACCGAACTTGGTGACGCCTTTGATTACGGCGAATTTCACGATGTGGTTCTGACAAATGGGGCCCTGCCTCTCCCGATCCTGACCGATTTGGTCAATGACTATGTTGAATCCTCACGCGCACAGATCGAAGAGTAGAAAGACATCATGGATATCATCAAAAAACTCACCCTCGGCGCCTCTGTTCTGGCACTTATCGTCGCTTGCGATCAGGGCACAAGCTCCACGCCAGCTCCGGAAACCTCAGCTGAGGCCATCGCCCCCGCGCAAAACACCCGCGAGACGGAGACTGAAATCGCGGCGGCGGAAATGACCGAATCCGACCGCCTCAATGCCTGGTATGAAGAGGTTTTTCAGGCCGGAGTGGCCCGATCACCGATGACACAAACCTTCCTCGGCATGAAAACCAATTATGATCAATGGAACAATGTCACGCCGGAATACGCGCAGGAAGGGTTCGAGATTATCCAAGCCAATCTGGCTTATATGCGCGAGAATTTCGATTATGACGCTCTGGACGCCAGTGCCCAGATTTCCTGGCGTCTGTTCGAATACAATCAGCAACGCGCGGTCGAGGGCCAGCGCTGGATTGATCACGGTTACACCTTCACCCAGCGCGGCGGCCCACACATGAACACGCCGACCTTCCTGATCAACAATCATCGGGTTGATACTTTGGAGGACGCGCAAGCCTATATCGGCCGGATCAACAATATGGGCGAATACCTGGACCAGCAGATGGCCAATTCACAGCGCTCATTCGCTATGGGCGTTTCAACTCCCAGCTGGACCTTTGAACCGATGATCCAGACGGCGCGAAATATTGTCAACGGAGCCCCATTTAGCGATGGCGAGGACAGTCCCCTATTGGCCGACTTCCGAGCCAAGGTCGACTCGCTCGAGCTTGAGGATGAAGTCGCGGCCGACTTGATGACACAGGCTGAAGCCGCAATGACCGGCGTCATGGCTCCCGCCTACGACCGCATCATCGCCATGTTTGAGCAACAACATGCAGCATCCTCTGACGATGATGGCGTATGGAAGCATCCTGACGGTGCGGAATACTATAATTTCCGGCTCAACGGTTTTACAACGATGGATATTTCCGCGGAAGAAATCCATCAGCTTGGCGTGTCCGAAGTTGCGCGGATTCACGGCGAAATGCGTGAAATTATGGCGCAAGTTGGTTTTGAGGGGGAGCTACAGGACTTCTTCGAATTTATGCGCACAGACCCACAATTTTATTACTCAAACGACGATGAAGGTCGCGCCGAATATCTTGCTGCTGCCACAGACGTAATCGACACGATGCGCGATACATTGCCTCAGATATTCAACACCTTCCCACGCGCCGAGTTGGAGGTTGTTCGGGTAGAGCCTTTCCGCGAACAGGCCGCTGGCAAGGCCTTCTATAGCCGTCCCGCGGCGAACGGGTCACGTCCGGGCCGATATTACGCCAATCTGTACGATATGGCCCGCATGCCCACCTATCAGATGGAAGCACTGGCCTATCACGAGGGTATTCCCGGGCACCATATGCAATTGGCGATTATGCAGGAATTGGAAGGCGTGCCGTCCTTCCGGCGCTTCGGAGGCTACACCGCCTATACCGAGGGTTGGGGGCTCTACACGGAATATTTGCCGGTAGAATACGGATTCTATTCCGACCCCTATTCCGATTTTGGTCGACTCGCGATGGAGCTGTGGCGTGCCTGTCGTCTCGTCGTTGATACCGGCATTCATTATCACCAGTGGTCCCGCCAGGAAGCCATTGATTATCTGGCTGAAAGCACTCCAAATCCACAAGGCGATGTCGAAAATGCCATCGACCGCTATATCGTATTCGCTGGCCAGGCCACGGCTTACAAAATCGGCATGCTGGAAATCCTGCGACTGCGGGCAATGGCCGAGGACGCGCTGGGCGATGCCTATGATATTCGAGATTTCCACGATGTGGTGCTGACGCAGGGTGCCTTGCCACTGGCGATACTCGAAGAGCAGGTCAATGCCTACATCGCCGCCAATCAGCCCTGATCCTGGCCAGCCCATAATCCGGGCGAGCATCATCACAAGAACCTGATTACAGCCGCTTTCATTCCTGAAAGCGGCTGTTTTCATGTCAGCATTTATACACCGCGCCGTTTGTCTTGCAGACAGGTAATCTCCCCGTCAGGTATCCGTTACATGTAACGAGTAAAGTCAGCCCAAATCCTTTGGGGAGACTGACTATGATCAGATCGACATCACGACTAAAGAAATTTGCCCTCGCCTCTACCGCGGTTATTGCCTGCCTTAGCGCATCGCTCCCGCCGCTATCCATAGCCAGTGCGCAGACGGCAGTGGCCGCGCCAGCCGTGCAAGAAACCGAGACCGACCGCCTCAATGCCTGGTTCGGACAGATTTTCCAGGAAAGCCTGAACTATTTTCCAACCTTCAAGACCGCCCTCGGCATTATCGACGAAGACTATGGTCGCTGGAGCGATCCCAGTGACGAGGCGTCACTCGCCGCCTTCAATCGCAGCCTCGAACAGCTCGACTATATGCACGCCAATTTTGATTTCGACGCACTCGATGAAACAGCCCAGATGTCTTGGCGCCTGTTTGAATATCAGACTGAGCGGTCCCGACAAGCCAATGCCTATCGCCGCCACGGTTATGTTTTCAATCAGCTCTTTGGACCACACACCGGCTTGATGGCCTTCCTGATCGGGCAGCACCGTGTCTCGAATGTCGAGCATGCTGAGGCCTATATCCAGCGTATGGAAACGATTGATGACGTGCTCAACGTTCAGATCGACGAGGCCGAGACACGGTTTGAAATGGGCATTCAGGCTCCGGAATGGGTTTATGATCGGGTCGGTGCCACGGTCGCCGGTCTGCTGAGCGGTGCGCCCTTTGATGACGGCCCTGACCATCCTTTGTGGGCTGATATTCAGGGCAAGATTACGGCGCTCGAATTGGCCCCAGAGGTCAGCGCGCCACTTCTCGAGCGTGCCCGAAATGCCATGCTCAATGATTTCGGCCCGGTCTACGAACGCCTCGCTGAGGTCATGATCAATCATGGTGAGCAATCCAACACATTGGATGGCATCGCAGACCTTCCGCAGGGCGAGGACTGGTACAATGATTTGCTGGTCGGCTTTACCACGACCGATCTGACAGCCGACCAGATCCACCAGACCGGTCTGGAGGAAGTCGCCAGAATTCACGACGAAATGCGTGAAGTCATGGCCCAAATCGATTTTGACGGCGATCTGCAGGACTTCTTCACTTTCCTGCGCGAGGACCCGCAATTCTACTATCCCAACACCGATGAGGGTCGCGCCGACTATATCGCGCGCGCCACCCAGATCATCGCGGATGTTCGTGTGCAATTGCCGGGTTATTTCGGCATTCTGCCCGAAGCGGAAATTGAAGTGCGTCGCGTCGAGCCGTTCCGCGAAGCCGGTGCAGGCAAGGCCTTCTATCAAAACGCAACGCCGGACGGTTCACGCCCGGCCGTCTATTACGCCAACATGGCCGATATGGCGGATATGCCGATCTACCAGATGGCCACCCTCGCCTTTCATGAAGGCATTCCAGGGCATCACCTCCAGCGCTCGATCCAGCAAGAGCTCGGTGAACTCCCCCCGTTTCGCAATTTCGGCGGCTTCACCGCCTATTCCGAAGGCTGGGGGCTCTATGCGGAATATCTGCCGCTAGAGATGGGTTTGTATGAAGACCCGTATCTCAATGCCGGGCGTCTCGCGATGGAGTTGTGGCGCGCGTGTCGGCTTGTTGTTGATACCGGTCTGCATTCGCGAGGCTGGTCGCGCGAAGAGGCCATCGCCTATTTGACCGAGAATACACCCAACTCCCAGGGCGATATCGTGCCGGCCATCGAGCGCTATATCGTGTTCCCGGGACAGGCGACCGCTTATCAGATTGGCAAGAACCATATTCTTGGCCTGCGGCGTCAGGCGGAAGTCGCTTTTGGGCCGCGCTTTGATATTCGCGACTTTCACGACACCGTGCTGGAAAGCGGTCAAATCCCGCTCAGCATGCTCACAGAACGCGTTGAGGCCTGGATTGAGGCTGAAGCCGGAGACATGGGTGGACCGGCCGGGGATCACGCTCACTAACCCCTCCCGACCCGAGCCACACACAAAAGGGCCGGTCACGATGTGGCCGGCCCTTCTTGCATTCATAATCCTGCGAGTAATCAGATCGGCATGCGCAGGATTTCCTGATACGCCCGCACAACTTCATCGCGAACCGCAATCACCGTTTCCAGACTGATCTCTGCCGCCGAAACTGCTGTCACCACATCAACCAGAGGGGCATCGCCCGTCGCGCCAGCGGCCGACATTTGCTCGGCGTGCGCCAGCGATGCCGACGTATCGGTAATCGCGTCACTGACCATATTGCCAAACATGTCGCCGGGCGATTGCACCGGGTTAGAGGCTGCGCCACCTCCCTGGGCCGCGCGGCTGGCGGCTTGATAGGCCTGCAATCCGGATAAATCGATCGCCATAGACTTCTTCCTTTTTTGTCAGGCCGCTTCTGCAGCCCGATCATGCCCTAGCGCCGCAACAGATCCAGTGTCCGTTCCTGCATGCGCTTGCCGTTTTCCAGCATATTCAGATTCGCCTCGTAAGACCGCATGGCCTCACGCAAATCCATCAATTCAATCAGCGGCTCAACATTGGAAAATTTGACCATACCATTCTCGTCCGCGGCGGGATGTCCAGGCATGTGCTTGAGCGTAAAATCGCTATCATCCGGACGCACATCGCTCATCCGAACGGTATTCACACCGGTAACCCGGTCGAGCTCGTTTTCAAACACCGGAATTTGCCGGCGATAGGGATCACCGCCCGGCTCTTGAGAGGTCGAGCTAGCATTGGCAAGATTTTCCGAAATGATCCGCATCCGCGCCGACTGGGCCCGCATGCCCGCCGTCGCGATCGACATCATGTCTGAGGGATGTCCCATTGTTTAACTCCTACTCCCAGGCCCTTGGGCCAGATCAATTACCGGCCGGGCGAACGGATCGCCATGCGCAACAGGCCCAAGTTTTTCTGATACAGAGACAGTGACGTTTCATAGCGCATGCGCGCTTCCTGGGCCTGGATCATCTGCTCCTCGACCACGACGGAATTGCCGTTGACAGTCGTCTCCGAATTCGGTGCATCCTGCGTGTCCCAGACCCGTCCCTGCAATTGAGAAACGAAGGGGGTTGATGAGACCTCCGATGCTCCGCCACCGGCCTGCGCACGCCGCGATGCCTGCCTGGCTTGCAGGTCGGCACGCAGGGCACGATGGAAATCCGCCTCATCGACATCCTGCGGAGTGAAACCGGGCGTATTGGCATTCGCCACATTCTCGGCAACCACATTTTGCCGCTGCGATTGAAATCGCATCGTTTGCTGCAAAAGCGAGAGTATGGGTATGTCATCGGATCGCATGCGCGAATCCCCTTCAACGATAGGGGACGAAGGTGCGCTGACCCGGTTAATGCCGTCTTAATAAACGGGGCCTGGACTCCTCATGACCCCTGCCTGTCAAGGCGATTGCGGGGCGAGGCGCTCGATATCTAACTGATGCCGGCACTACGACAGACTTTGCCGATGCTGCGGCCAAAGTCATCTTCGTCGAGGGGCCCGACCATCCAATCTGTCACACCAGCCGCGGTAGCGGGCATTTTTAGATATTGATCGTCCTCTGTCGTCACAGCGACGATCGGCATATTGCCGTAATTCGGATTTTTGCGCATCTGGCGCACCAGGCCGAGGCCATCAAGATTTGGCAAATTAACACCGGTAACCAACAGTTTGAACTCACCGCACAAGCTTGTATCCGCGGCCAGCTTACCGTCTTCCACCAGGGTCACATCAAACCCCTCCCGTTCCAGCGTGCGAGAAATCATCTTGTGCGGGACACCGGAATCTGCGGCGAGTAGTGCGCGTTTAGACATAATCATCACTCCAGAAGCATCGGGACGCGCCGGTCGAGCCGGCTCCATCAATATTCATCATCAATCTGCTTACGCGATGCGCGCTAACAACCCGTTACAGACTGCGCCAGAGCCTGCAATTAAAGACTTTGTTAACCCCGGCTTAACCGCATCACATCACAAGGCCATCCATCGTTATCGTGGATCCGCGTGATGGAATCTGTAGGCTGGCCTCAATACATTCTGGCAATGTTTGTTCTGTTTGGCTTGCTGGGCTCGCTGGGCCTGTTTGCCTTTGCTGTCCAGCGCGGATGGATCCTCAAAACCTTCACTGGGTTCCAGCATTTCGCCCCCGCTGAACGTCGTCTATCGATCACGGAAAGCCAGATTATCGACCCGCGCCGCCGTGTGATCATCGTCAAATGCGACGACGTCGAACATGTCGTCCTGCTGGGCGCTGAAAGTGAAACCGTGCTTGCAACGCAGCCAGCCAAGCCGAAACCGCCCACGCCACTGGCTTCATCACTCAGGGATCAGACTTCATGAAAAAGGGTTTCTGGCTCTATCTGGCCCTGTTTGTTGGCGGCGTTCTCACCCTCATGGGGGCCAGTGCCGAAGCGCAATCGGTCACGCTTGATACCGGTGATGAAGGCGCACTGACTGAGCGCGTATTGCAGCTGATCGCGCTGATGACCGTGCTGTCCCTGGCCCCGTCCATCATCGTGATGACGACCAGTTTTGTCCGCATCGTCGTGGTGTTGTCCCTGCTGCGAACCGCCACCGGCCTGCAGCAAAGCCCGCCGAACGCCGTCCTGATCAGCCTGGCCATTTTCATGTCAGCCTTCATCATGGCTCCGGTCTTCACCCAGTCCTACGAGGAAGGCATCGTGCCACTGCTGGAGGAAGAAATAGAGCTGACCGAAGCCTTCACGCTCAGCACCGGCCCGCTCAAAACCTTCATGTTGCAACAAACCCGCGAGGAAGACCTCGCCCTGTTTGTCGACATGTCGCCGGAACCACTTGCTGAAACGCCGGAAGCCACCTCCTTCTGGATCGTCGCCCCGGCCTTCATGATCTCCGAACTGCGGCGCGCCTTCGAGATCGGCTTCCTGCTCTTCATCCCCTTCCTGATCATTGACCTGGTCGTCGCGTCTATCCTCATGTCGATGGGTATGATGATGCTGCCACCGGTGGTCATATCCCTGCCGTTCAAGCTGATCTTCTTTGTGCTTGTCGATGGATGGAATCTAGTGATCGGCGCGCTGATGCGAAGTTTCGGGACGCTTGGTTAGCTAGGTTCCTGCGCCTGCCAATTATTCATCACCAACCGAAAATCAGTCGAAATAGGCTTTGATGAATGAGAGCGGCCATTCGGCCCATTCCTCGCTAGAGCCGTCACGGCTTCCGTAAGACCGCTCCACATAATTCAAGAATTGGTAGTCACGCTGCTTGAGCATTGAGCCGATCGCCTGCTCAACTCGTCCAACTTCCTCCGCGGAACACTCAAATAATTTTCGTTGCGCCCCCAAGGTTTCTAACACCCCCGAAACCAGTGACACTTCCTCGAAAATTAGCTTGTACTCTGGGTCTGACAGCGATTCAAAATAGGTAAGTTTTTCCAGCCTGAAATGCTGATACACAACGTCGCCCAGTTGATTTTTGAGCTTTTGGCGAAGGGCGTGGGAAGATGCTTCACCTTCCTGGAATTCCTGAATAATGGCGCGACTGTGAGGATCCCATTCACGCTTGGCCAACCACATCTCTTCAAGATGGCGCGACCTTTTGCTCACGCTCTAAGACCCGTCATTATTACTGTTAAAGCGGGCCCGGAACGGTTCCATGAAGGCGTCCAGCGTGTCGATGCTGGCGATGCGGCCGGTCATGTCGGCCAGGCGGACATCGCCAGGCATGGCGTCATTGGCGGTCAGCACTTCAAACGCTGCCGCCTGTTCGGTGACGGCCATCGCTTCGCCATAGCGTTCGCCCAAACGTATTGCGCTGACGACGTCGCCAGACAGGCTATAGGCAATCGCGGCGCGGATCAGATCGCTCTGTTCGGAATCACTGAGCGCCCGGCGTTGCTGGTGACGCTGGCCGAGGATCACTTCCAGGCTGCGACCGGCCGTCGGCCAGTCCTGCAAATCCCAGGCGACATCAGCACGTAGCCGGTCGGCGGCGTCAGTGTGGTTATCTTCGACAAGTTCCAGCGCCTGGTCGTGACGGCCGAGTTCAACCATCGCGCGGGCCTGCAACAGATACCGCTCATTGACCATTTCTTGCGGCAGACCAGCCACGCGCGTTTCGCGCAGCAAATTGGTCGCGTCCTCATAACGGCGGTCCATCAAGTAGACGATAGCCAGATCCGTTGCGATCCGGGCCCGGGCGACTGGCTCACGCAGACGGTAATCAACCTGGTGCTGTAACAATTCACCCGCCGGAGCCAGAAGATCAAAGGCGATAAGTCGATCCGCCAGGCGCCGCAACATGCGATCGCCATCCGTGCCGATCGGGGCTAGATCCTGGTATTGGTAATACAGGGCAACCGCTTCAATCGGGTCCATCCGATCAGCACCACCTTCAAGGAAGAGCTGGCGGAAGATATTGACCATCTCCTCACCAATCCGGCGTCCGGCTTCCGTGTCGGGGAAACGCGACTGGGCGGTAAACATGGTTTCCAGGCCCTGGGCAAACGCCCCGTCCTCGACATAGAGCTCGCCCAGCGTGCGCACGGTATCCAGTTCGATGGTATCGCCACGCCAACGATAGCGCAGATTTTCCAAGTGCTCGATCGCTTCTGGCCGGGTGATGAGGTCAGCATCAAGCTGCAAGCGGTACATGTCATACAAAGCACGCGCTTCCAGCGGTCCAACACCCGAGAAGGACAATTCGTCGAGACGGCGAACTCCCTCATAAACATCGCCATTCGCCGCAATCAGGCGCGCCGAGATATAGGCCGCATAAAGTCGCGTGGTGTAATCCGGCTCGTGTTCGTCAATTGCCCGCAGATGCGCCTGAGTCGCCGCGTAATCACCCAATTCGAGTGCGGCGCGGGCTTCCGCCATTTCAAACCGCGCCCGCCAGACACCGGGATAATGATAGGCCGCGGCCCGGCCAGCTTCCAGACGCCGGCGTGCTTCAACCCAACGCTCCAGATCAATCGCCACCATGCCGCGCCACAGGTCAGCGGCTGGATCGAGCACGAGAGACGGGTCGGACAAATACTCAACTGCCTCCTCGGGCCGGTCCATCAAATAGCTGGCCACACCCTGCAAAGATCGAATATGGGCGTCTGCCGCCAATTGCGGCTCAATATCGATGGCCAACTGCACCATGCCCAGCGTTTCTTCAGCGAGCTGATGCCCCAACAAAAAGCGTGCAAGGGCAATCCGGCCATCAGGGCCATCTTCCATGGCCGCGCGTCGTTGGCGGGGACCCCATTCATCACGGAAGCGCCCACTGCCTTTCCAATTATCGAAATCCATAAAGGCCGGAGACGAAATATTTTCCAGCAAAGCGGCTTCAGCGGAGCCCAGGGACGCGACATTCAATGGGGTCAGATCCAGACCATCGGGACGGCCGATGGCGATCGTGCCGCCGATCAAAGTCACATCAAGGTCGTCAGCCTGCGCCTCGATAGCGCCGCCATGCGCTGAGGATAGCAAGGAGCCGCCAATAAACTCACGCCGGGATGTCAAACCCTGTACCGGTCCTGTGGACGTTACGACCGCGATCCGATCACCAACAACAGGATCATCCAACCAGTGAACGCCCGTCGCACCCTCCAGACTCATGATCAATCGCGCATTGCGGCCGCGACGCGCATCGCGGCGTACCGAGATCGGGCGTGGCGGCGCGTCAATACGCTCACTGAAGACCACGACCCAGCTATTGCCGTCCGGACGGGCCTCGGCCTGGGTCGAATCCGGGGCAATAATCCGCGCAGCGGAATAATGTTCCCCTTGCACTGATTGGGAGGAACGCACATGGCCACGTTGGCTAAAGCCAAGCTCATCCAGATCAAGCTCTGCAGACGCATCAAAGACGATCCAGATCGCCTGACCGCGTCGGAAAATGGCGGCACCAACCGGGGCTTCCCAGGTGAATTCCGTGCGTAAATCGCCATTCACCTCACCCGCTGCGACCGAGACGATGCCGTTCGAGGGGACAGGATCAGGACCAACACGCTCTACCGGAGCGATATCAGCTTGCGCGGCTATGGCGAGCTCGGTCGCTTCAGCAGTGTCGGGTGTTTCGACTGTTTCCGTATCCGCAATATCCGGGGCCTCCAAACCTGCCAGCTCAGCCAATAAGGCTTCCGCATCAACAGCATCTGGGTCCGGGAGATCGATGACAATGCGCCCATCTTCACTCCATGCACGGGCTTGCACGCCCTCTGCCAGGTCGAGATACAAGAACCATTCATCGCCAATGCGTTCCGATGTCACAGAATCGAGAAACCGTGGCGGTGAGCCTGCGAGTCGGCCGATTGAGATGTCCGCAGGCTGCGAAAATCGCACGGTCGCCTGGTCACCTGTCTGGGACAAACCGTAGGACACACGTTCCGGCCACAAGAATTCCAGACGCGAATATTCAGTTGTTTGACCAACACGGTATTGAACTGGCAGTGGATCTGCCGGTGGTGGAGCTTCGGGACCGCGAGCCTCGATCTCAGCGGCACGGGCAATTTCCAGACGTTCCTGCTGGGCTCTGGGAGAATCGACCGGCTGGAATGGATTATTACCCGACGGCAAAATATCAATTGCCAGGACATTGTAACTTTTAGATGTTTCCATCTCCGCCGCTTGCCGCAGCGCAATCCGCAAGGTTCGACCATCCGGGTCCAGGCGCGCCCTGGCGGCGATATCGCCGAGCTCATCCGCCAGATCAGATATATCCGCCCGCATCGCTTCGCTGAGACGAGCAATCAAAACAGTGTGCTCAACCTGCGCATCGACGGTTGGATCGCCGTACAGCAGCGCCTCATCATATTCCAGAACGATGCGCGACGCGTCGCCACTGCGCTCGACACTGACACTGGTCGGCACTTGGGCGAGCGCCGCAGCGCTGGCAAATGCCAATCCCAGCAGGGTCAAACCCTGCAGGAGGGTGCGCGCAAGCCCTACAGCGAGAGCATTATGTTTAGCCGTCCTGGCCAATACGCGCCTCCAACTCACTCGCCGTCTGCGGCAAGTTGCTCCGGGACGCCATCCATTCGGTCAGATCGGCCGCCGCGGCAGGGCGCATTTCAGCCAGAATCGGGGCGAAATTACGCTGTGACATACGCGATGCGATTTGCAATTGAGACTGTGGTGGTAGCAATTCCATACGTTCCGCCGCGTCCGCGGCCTCCATGCCCTGATACCAGGCCACAATACCTTCCATGTCTTCGGATTCGCGTTCGCTCAGTTCGCCGACAAGACTGTCGATCTGGGTCTCGAGTTCACGCAGGGCCTGGATCCGCTCCTCCACACGCTGTTCCATCGCCTGGATCAGTGCTTCATTGGTATCCAGCTCTGCTTCACGTTGCTCGATCAAGCGGCTGCGCTGCTGCAAGCTTCGCAAGACACGCTGTTCCTCTGACGTCAAACCGCGACTCTCAAGCCGCATGGCAAATTCCGACGATGCGCTGACGGGTTCACAGGTCGGCGTTGCTTCCGCCAGCTCTGGCAAGGCATCATTGGGCACACCAACCGGCTCAGACCCTTCATCGTCATCCTGCACCACATTGGTCGCCGCCTGAGCCGCAAACCAGTCGGATGTGCCGTTGACCAATGACAGGGTCTTCAAGCCCAAAAGGCCGCCCATAAGGACGACCAATACCGTTAGAAGACGAATGGGTTCAGTCATTAGACTTACCTTACATCCTTGAGGTTATTATGAATTCCGGAACCTACCCCGTCCGGGAACACTTCCGATGCACGACGGCGTGCCGGTCGTTGCGCCAGCGTATTTGCGGTACGATCCGCCTTGCCTGTCATCATATGTAATTCATCAGAAAGTCGGCGCGCCTCTTGAATACGGCGCTCAAGAATATCCCCGGATTCTGTCGTCGCCCGCTCCAATGCGACAAGACTCGCCCGCGCACGATCGGTTGCCTCATTCAATGCAATGACGGAATCGCGGACACCGTCCTGCCCGTCTTTCAAGGCGCGCAATCGTCGATCAACGCGCCAGCACATCACCACGGCAAATACCAAAAGGACCGCAACCAGTCCCTCAAAAATCAATCCGGCAAGCGTCATGTTAACCTCGTCATGGCGTTCTTTGCGCCCGGTGAAAGTGGTCCGTTCAATCGCAGGGCAACATTGTGCCCTATTCTGCCCATGCGGCCCTGTGTCAAAGGCACGGTCCCGCATCGAATCTCAACCGGGCTTGTGGGTGTTGCATCAAGAAAAAACGTATCCCCGACCTTGAGGTCCATGACCTCCCCGAGGGGCTTTTTTTGCTCGTCCAGCACAGCCATGATTTCCATTTTGGTGGACCATAATTCTGTGGCCAAATGGCCTTCCCAGATATTGTCCCGACCAAATTTCTCGCCCATAAATTGCTGCAACAACATCTTTCGAATGGGTTCCAGCGTCGCATAGGGCAGCAATAATTCAACGCGCCCTCCGCGATCTTCCATATCAATGCGTAATTTCACCAAAATCGCCGCGTTAGCGGGCCGTGCAATGGCAGCAAACCGTGGATTGGTCTCTACCCGCTCCAAATCGAATTCAACTTCGGTCAACGGAGCAAACGCCTGTTTGGCATCATCAAGAATCACCTCGATCATCCGCTTGACGAGCATCCGCTCAATCGTGGTGTACGGGCGCCCCTCAATCCGCATGGCCGACGTACCACGACGCCCGCCCAGCAACACGTCCACGATAGAATAAATTAGATTGGAATCGACCGTCAGCAGACCATAATTGTCCAGCTGCTTGGCACGAAATACCGCCAAAATCGCGGGCAATGGAATAGAGTTCAGATAATCCCCGAACCGGATAGATGATATATTGTCTAGACTTACCTCGACATTATCCGATGTGAAATTGCGCAGGGAAGTCGTCATCAATCGAACCAGTCGATCAAACACGATTTCCAGCATGGGCAGACGTTCGTAGGAGACCAACGCCGAATTGATGATGGCACGCAATCCGGATTTGTCCGCACCTTCATCATCGGACAGCGAGAAGCCGAGCAGGCTGTCAATCTCGTCCTGATTGAGGATCCGTTCCGGGCCATTACCGACGGTGGGAAGGTCTTCCCCCTGATCGTCCTCGCTGCCAACCATCGCCTCCCATTCAGACGCGAGATCGAGGTCGTCACCGTCCTCTGCCATTGCCTCCCACTCGGCGGCAAGTTCGTCCTGGTCAAGATCTTCGTCAGACATGGTCCTGCGTCCTAATCGGCAATAATCAATTCGGTGATCCGCACCTGATCAACACGGTGCGGCTCAATCACAAGATTGACCCGGCGCAGCAATTCCAGCCGCACCCTGTGTGGCCCAGCTGAGCCATATAAATCGTCTTCTCTCAACTCACTGAGAAATGGTATGAATTGATCCATCACGGGCTGGAGGTGCTCTTGAAGAATCGGTCCGAGCTCAGGATCGGTTGATTCGAAGGCCAGGTTCAGCTTGAGGTTCAGCGGACGGCCGTCAGCGGAGCGAATATTGACAATAATACTACTATCCACGCCCTCTGGCTGGAGAGAGTAATAATACACATGCTCGGGCGGTGCCTCTGCTTGCGTATTACCAGCAACTGCCTCGCAATGCTCGCCGTGCTCATCGCACACCAGAGCCACTTCTTCGTCATCGCCGCCGGAGAAGAACATGAAAAAGGCTGCCGCACCCAAAATTAGCACCACAACAGGAATGCCGATCAGCATCGCCAGTTTAACGATACTTTTTTTCGGCTTTTCTTCGCCGTCTTCGTCTTCGTCGTCCTCGATGTCGTCGAGATCATCGGCCATGACATACTCCAGATAGGGAATCGCTTTCCCTGATTAACGCTGTTTGCGGTTAACGATCCGTAGCAATTGCTTCACGAGCGGCAATTCCTGCCGAGTGAACCGGCGCGGTTTGCCGTCAAAAGCCTCTTTCGACGCTTTGAAAAACAGCTATCAAACTGAAATATATGCATATTAACCTTGGCACGGACAGTGCAACGGGTTTTCACGAACGCGCCATAAAGATGGCGTCAATCGGCATCCAGAATGGAATTAGCCCATGGACAACACAATAATGATCGGCCTGTCTCGCCAAATCAGCCTTCGAAGATCGATGGATGTGGTGGCAAACAACATCGCAAACGCCAATACGGCGGGCTTCAAAGTCGAATCGGTCCTGCTTGAGAGCGCGCCTGCACCTGTGGCCCAGCAGGTTGACGGACCCAGCGAACTCCAATTCGTCAATATGTGGGGAATGGGGCGAGATTTCAGCCAGGGACAGTTGGAATATTCTGGTCGCCCCCTGGACCTAGCAATCGATGGTGATGGATTCTTCGCCACACAGATGAACGGGCAAGAACAATATACCCGCGATGGTCGATTCCGGCTCGATAGCCTGGGTCAGCTGGTAACCGGAAACGGCTCAGCTGTCCTAAGCGCGGGAGGCCGCCAACCGATCATTCTTGATCCGTCTGCCGACATAACGATCCAGGACGGTGGGTCGGTGATGCAAAACGGCGAAGAGGTCGCTCGCATCGGCGTATTTGAGATTGCGAATATGAGTCAGCTCTCCAAAAGCGGAGATGGCCAGTACGTGCTCGACACTTCAGCGCCCGATGCCATTGAGCCGCAAGCCATGCTCAATCCGACGATTCAGCAAGGCTATGTCGAAGCCTCCAATGTTCAGTCGATCCGCGAAATGACCCACATGATGTCGGTCATGCGCAGTTACCAGTCAGTCGCCAAATTCATCAATCAAGTCGAAGACCTCAACAAGCGCTCCATCGAGCGTCTTGGTCGAGTGTCTTAAGGTAGGAGAACAGCCATGCGTTCACTAACAACCGCTGCCTCCGGCATGCAGGCCCAGCAACTTAATGTCGAGGTGATCTCGAACAATCTGGCCAACATGAACACCACCGGCTTCAAGCGTCAGCGCGCCGAATTTCAAGACTTGCTGTATCAAAACGTCCAACAAATGGGCGTCAATTCTTCCGACACAGGCACCATTGTTCCAACCGGTGCACAGGTTGGCCTCGGCGTCGATACCGGGTCGATTTACCGAATTACTGAGCAAGGTGGCCTCGCCGCGACCGACAATCCCTATGACCTGGCGATCGCCGGCAACGGATTCTTCCAGGTTCAGCTGCCAAGTGGCGATACTGGTTACACACGTGCCGGCGCTTTTGCCGTCAGCGGAACCGGCCAAATTGTAACGGCCGACGGCTACACAGTCTCACCGGGCATCACCGTCCCGCAGAACGCTCGAGACATAACGATTTCGGAGCAGGGTCAGGTTTCAGCCACCGTCGATGGCAGCACCGCCGCCACCATTGTCGGCCAACTGGAACTCGCAACCTTCTTCAACGAGGCGGGCCTGGAAGCCGTTGGCGGCAATATGTATCTGGAAACTGCTGCCTCGGGAGCTGCCACAACCGGCACAGGTGGCTCCCCCGGCTTCGGCGATATCAGGCAGGGCTTTGTCGAGACTTCCAACGTCAACGCAGTCACCGAAATTACCGCCCTGATCGCCGCCCAGCGTGCCTATGAGATGAACGCCCGCGTCATTACCGCCTCCGACGAAATGCTGGCGGCCAGTTCCAACCTGCGCTAACGGGAGATAGCCAATGATACGCTCAACTTGCTTCGCATTAGCCCTTTTCGTCAGCGCGCCAACCGCTCACGCCGCCGAGAATGTCTTCTTGCGCGAAAATCTCAGCGTCGAGGGCGCCCAGGTAACACTGGGTGACCTCTTCGATGTGGCCGGAGATACGGCTCAAATCGTCGTCGCCAGAGCACCGGCTCCGGGTCAACGCTCGGCCATTGATGTCAATTATGTCCGCCATCTCGCCGCGGAACACGATTTGACCTGGTCAAATGCCAATGGGCTTCGCCGGATCACCGTCAGTCGTGCCAGTCGCGCTGTAACAGCCAGCGTACTTCGGGACATGCTTGAGGGTGAATTGTTTGCCATTGAAGGGCGACCACATCAGGTTCAGCTGGCCAATCAGGCCCTGTCTCTACATGCCCCTGTCAGCAGCGCGGGCGGGCCGCAGATTGTTTCCGTCAATTTCGAACCCCGCTCCGGCATGCTGGCAGCCGAAATCCGCCCCTATGATGGCGCGCAAACAGTTCGTGTCACCGGCCGCGCCTATGCGACGATGGAAATTCCGGTGCTCGCTGCCCCTGTCGCCATGGGCCAGGAAATCACTGCAGATATGATCGCCTGGACAACGCATCGTAGCGATCGGGTTCGCCCGGACGCAGTCCTGGATCCAAGCAGCATTATTGGTTTTGAAGCGCGCCGGGCTTTGCGGGCTTCAGAACCCTTGCGCAGTTTTGACCTAACCCGTCCACTTATGGTCGCCCGCGGCGAATTGGTCACTTTGATTTTCGAATCCCCGGGCATTCAGCTCAGTGTCAGCGCGCGAGCCACCGAAAATGCCTCACAGGGTGACGTCGCACGCTTCGTCAATTTGCAGTCCAACCGCACCATTGAAGCCGTTGTTGATGGGCCCGGTCGCGCGCGCGTCGGACAGCGTTCAAACGCAAGCTTTTAAGAGAGAGAACTCACTATGATCCGCAAACTTACCGCTATCATCGCCCTGTCTCTCGCCGTTCAGGCTTGTTCGGCGGCCGGCCGCATCGCCCAGGTCGGTCAGACACCGCCAATGTCACCAATCGCAAACCCCGCTGCGCTCGCCGGCACAGGTCCGTCACAAATTCCAATGCCCATGCGCGCGCCAGAAATTCGTCAGGCGACCAACTCTCTCTGGTCTTCAAATACATCCAGTTTCTTTGGTGATCCGCGGGCCTCTCGGGTTGGCGATCTTCTCACCGTCAACATCAATATTTCTGACAGTGCCCAGCTTCAAAACTCCACAAGTCGCAGCCGAACATCTGCTGAAGCAGCCGGTATGGAGCAATTTTTTGGTGCCGATCTCACGGGTTTTTTCAATGACAGTATCAACCCTGCAAGCCTTGCAGATCTAAGCTCAACATCAAGCACAGACGGGTCTGGAGCCGTCAACCGTACGGAGAGTGTCTCGCTCACCGTTGCCGCGATTGTCACCCAGGTTCTGCCAAACGGTTTATTAGTGCTCAATGGCAGCCAGGAAGTTCGGGTCAATAACGAAGTTCGTGAGCTTTTGATAAGTGGCATCATCCGGCCCGAAGATATTTCCTCTGGAAATACAATTGAGCACACGAAGATCGCGGAAGCGCGTATTTCCTACGGCGGTCGGGGACATATTTA
>Ga0315338_1002337_pt1 | contig 19177 bp, 16 predicted proteins | sample ASW8metaG_FD_204518 | JGI IMG/M metagenome (GOLD analysis project Ga0315338, IMG submission 204518) | Ammonia-oxidizing marine archaeal communities from Monterey Bay, California, United States - ASW #8 | ecosystem: Environmental > Aquatic > Marine > Coastal | place: USA: California | collected... | reverse complement strand
GTCACCGCTGTACCGGACGCGGATGAAGGTATGGAGGTAGCGGCCCAGGATTTCATTAATCTGATCATGATCATCGTACCGGTCACCACCGTCGTCCTGGCATTGGCGAGCGGTCTTTCGCCAGCTGGGTCGGGGTTAATGGCGCTGTTCATCCTTATTCCACTGACTTTCTTAAATCCGGAAATTCGCCAAAATCCGCTGCTGATTTTTGTCGCGCTATCACGTGGCGGCCAGCAATTCGCGCGTTTGATGATGGCGATCGGTGTCGTCGGTGTCATCGTCGCGGTCCTGGGCGCCACCGGATTGCCTAACGATTTTGCCCAGCTTGCAGCAAAGGCAACCGATTCCTGGTTGTTTCTGACTATGCTGCTCGCCATGGCGTCAGCGCTGCTGCTCGGCATGGGCATGCCGACCCTGCCTGCCTATCTCACCATCATCTTGATCATGGGGCCGTCGCTTCAGCAATTTGGCCTCGCCGTACTGACCGCCCACATGTTCGTGTTCTATTACGGCGTCGCGTCTTCGATTACGCCGCCAGTGGCCATTGCCGCCTATGCGGCCGCCTCGATCTCCGGATCGCCACCTCTAAAAACCGCAGTCATGGCCATACGGATCGGTGCCGTGAAGTTCATCATTCCCTTTGTCTTCGCCTATTACCCCATACTGCTGATTGTCGGGGAATCCGGCGCGGTATTCGATGTTCTGAGCTTCACATCGATTGTCTCGCGGTTACTGCTGGCGATCTATTTGTTGTCAAGCGCGGTTAGTGCCTTCGATATGCGGCAACTGCCGATCTGGGAAATCGGATTGCGAATTGTCCTAGCGGGTTCGGTCCTCCATGTGGAGCCTACACTGCACTGGCCTGCCACATTCGCCGCGCTCGCCTTTCTCGCCTGGCACAGCAGGAAATTCCGCCGCGTTCAGACGAAACAGGCGGCTTGATATATCTACGGATTTTCGATAACGGAGCGACACAAGACAAAGCACAGATAGGGAGGAAACAATGTCAGTCCGCGTGACCATCATAGGGTCGGGCAGCCCGCATCCCGATCGCGACTCTGGTGGGTCGTCGGTCGCCATTACGGTTGACGACCGCCATTATTTGTTTGATTGCGGGCATGGGGCAACGACGCGCCTGGTCCAAGCGGGGATCAGTCCGCCCACCATAAACACCGTCTTTTTCACGCACCTCCACTACGACCATTGCGTGGATTTTCCCATGTTCGTTTTGTCGTCCTGGCTTGGCGATCGGAGCGAACCGCTCTCGGTCCTCGGGCCGGGCGGCACCAAGGACTTTTGTAAGCACCTCTTCGTTGGAGGCGCCTTCGACCAGGACATCAAGGCAAGATCGCAGTTTGGTCGGCGGCAAGAAAATTTTTTCGCCGTGGAGCCAGAGGTCACGGAGTACGAGCCTGGCGAAATCTTCGAGGACGATCTTATCAAGGTGACCGCGGTGCCGGTTTATCATGTGGATTCCGAGATCATGCCGTGCCACGGCATGCGCATCGATACCGCGGATCGATCCATCGTGATCAGCGGCGATACCCGGCCGTGCGAAGAAATCACCGAGCTCTCCCGGGGCGTCGATCTGTTGATCCATGAAAGCGCCATGGACGAGGAAGCCATGACGCATCGGCGCGAGACCAAGGTGGGCGTCGTCGCCCATACGCCGGCTATTGAACTGGGTGAGTTAGCCGCGAAGGCCGGGGTCAAACAGCTAATCGCCATTCACCAGGGCGGCAAGGAAACCACCAACCCGGTGCTCCTAGATCTAATGCGGCACCACTTCCCGAATATGCTGATCGGCCCGGGCTATTTCGACCGGACCATCGATCGCATTCGGCAAAATTATGACGGACCTGTGCGCGTCGCTCAGGATCTGATGCGAATTGATCTATAACGGCTTCAGAAAGTTTGGGGTAACCGGCGTAAAATTGGGAACAGCGTATCGATCAGGCTTATAGTTGTGCTTGGTCGCCCGCACGGTCATGCATCGCCCTCACCACTGCCCATGGTAGTTTTAGGCATAACATGTGTCCTTCGACGAAGTGGACGACGCGCGCAATGCGCTTGTTCGGTTTTTGGAATTGGCTCCGGGAAACACTTTGGATCGAGAGAGATCTCGTATTTCCAGCAGCCACCCTGAGATAGTGGAGTGTGTTGTTGAAGGGCAGCGGTCTATCCAGCTGAGCTACGGGTGCGCTGTGGTTACCCACTATATATTTACTATACTCCGCCATCGATTGTTTGTCTTCGCCGACGGGGAAGCGGAACGTAGCGCAAGCCGCGGTTTGCTGCAAAGACTATTGGCGCGCCGCTAATAGCTCTTCCGCCTTTTTATCGGCGCCCGACGGCAGGGGCTTCAACGGGTCGTCGATCCACGCCGCAATGTTGCGCCATAGGACTTTACCACCGGTATCGCGCAACAGCATGTGATAGCCGGATTTATAGAATGCGCGGCGCGTGCCAGCCGGTCGCGGCATGCGCCGCATGATCTCGGTCGTCGGCGCCTTTGGCACGATCTCATCACGAAGCCCATAGGCGACGAAAGCCGGCGTCTGTCCGAGGCGCTGCGCTGCGGCAAAGGCGCTATCCATCAGATCAACCAAACCCTTGATCGCGTCGATGCGGGTTTCGCGGATGATCTTGGGATCGCGCGACAGCGCACGGAGCATCTCGATATTGTCCGATGGTTTGATATTGAGGCCCTCGCTTGTCAGTGGGTACCACGGTATTGTGTTGGAGAAAATCCATAGTGCCGTGCGCTGAAAAATATTCATGTGGGCACGGCCCCAGACAGCGGGTGCTATCAATACCACGCCGGTAATTCCGGCGATCGCCGCGTCGGCTAGGGCTGCCATGACGACCGCGGCCCCCATACTCACCCCCAGCACGAACAGAGGTGTTTGCGGATGGCGCTGGCGCACCGCGTGCACCGCATCCCGCAGATCCGCCGTCATGGTCTTGGTGCCGGCCCAGTAGCCACGGTTGGGGGCGCCGCCGAAGCCACGTTGGTCGTATGCATAGGTCGCGATGCCCTGTTCTGCCCAGAATGGCGCCGGCAGGGCAATTGCATTGGCATAATCGTTGAAGCCGTGCAGCGCAATGATTACAGCGCGCGGCCGGCGCTGCGGCAAACAGCTCCGGACTGGCAGCACGGCCCTGAACCGACCCCATCGGTTTGATGACCGGCGCGCAGGCCGGAATAAGCAAAAGCATAAAGACGGCGATCAGGAGACGCATGAATCAGGAATGCTAAGTTGCTTGCGCGGCGACAGTGTTTCGGTATCATCGCCCCGCCTGACCGGTCAATGATGCACCGCGGGCTATCTGGAATTTTAGAAGAAATTTCATAGGAGTGATCACAATGGCCGCTACCATGACCGAGCCACCGGAAACCATCGAAGTGGAAGAAGCCACGGTATCCTGCGACGGCGGCGGCACGCTCGGTCATCCCAAAATTTTTCTGACTCTGAAGGATGGACGCGCCGAATGCGGCTATTGCGACCAGCTGTTCGTCCTCAAGCCCGGTGTGAAGCTAAAAACCGGGCATTAGAGCGATTTCCGCTCGGACGGAACTGGCCCGATGTGGCGCGAGAAGGGGGGCAAATTGCGCGCTTTGAAAAACAACCCCATGCAGCAATGAATTTTAACCAAAAAAGCCGGCTTCCGGCCCGGCGGATTGGCATCGGTCATCCACCTCTCGACTTACGCCCGTCTCTGCGGCATCTTTGAGTGAAACAGTGAGGGAGCGCGCGGGATGGCCACCAAGGTGGAACAGGATAAGGCGAAGCAGGGTCATGTTTTTCTGATCGACGGGTCGGGCTACATTTTTCGTGCCTATCATGCCCTGCCGCCTATGAAGCGCCCCGACGGCACCCCGGTCAACGCTGTCTATGGCTTTACCTCCATGGTGATGAAGCTGATCGATGAGTCGGACGCCGATTATCTGGCGGTGATCTTCGATACCGCACGAAAGACCTTTCGTTCGAAAATCTATACCGATTACAAGGCCAACCGGCCGCCGCCGCCGGAAGACTTGATCCCGCAATTCCCTTTGATCCGCGACGTGGTCACCGCCTTTGGCGTGCCCCAAGCGGAGATGGAGGGCTATGAGGCCGACGATCTGATCGCGACCTATGCGCGCCAGGCCGCTGATTCCGGCCGCCGGGTTACCATCGTTTCGTCCGACAAGGATCTAATGCAGCTGGTCAACGACAATATCTCCATGATGGACCCCATGAAGGGGACCAAAATCAGCTATGCGGAGGTGGAAAAGAAGTTTGGTGTAAAACCCGACAGGGTCATAGATATCCAGTCGCTGGCTGGCGATTCAACTGATAACGTCCCTGGCGTGCCCGGCATCGGTGTGAAAACGGCGGCCCTGCTGATCAACGAATATGGTGATCTCGATACGCTCTTGGAACGGGCCGGTGAAATCAAACAGACCAAGCGCCGTGAAAACCTCATCGAATTTGCCGATCTCGCGCGCACCAGCCGTGAATTGGTGACGCTCAAACAGGATGTACCTGTGACGTCGCCCCTCGAAAGTTTTGTGCTGGAGGCCCCCGATCCTGACAGGCTGATCGCTTTTCTGGAACAGCAGGGTTTCAAATCTATCCTCAACCGGGTCAAGGCCGAACTTGCCCGCGACGGCCATCTGATCGATCACGTCGACCATGACGTGGCGGACAAGGCAGGCAGCACAGAATCGGACACCGGTTATGCGCTGATACAGGACCAAGCCGCTCTGGCTGCCTGGATCGCGGCGGCCAACGAGCAGGGCATCGTCGGTGTTGATACAGAAACCAATTCACTTGATTCGCTGCGGGCGGAGTTGGTCGGTGTGTCGCTCAGCTTGGCCGAGCCGGTCGCCGGCGCGCGCGCCTGCTATATTCCGCTCGGCCACATCGCCCCAAAAACGCAGGGTGCGCTTGATCTCGGCGGTGACGGTGTTGAGGCCTTAAGTGGCAGGGCGCCGAAGCAGATCTCCCTCGACAGAGCCGTCGCTTTGCTCAAACCGATGCTGGAAGATCCCGGAATTCTCAAGATTGCCCATAACGCCAAATATGACAGTGAAGTGTTCGCCCGTCAGGGCATCCATATGGCGCCGATCGATGACACCATGCTGCTGTCCTATGTACTTGAAGGCGGTGCCCATGGGCACGGGCTGGATGAACTGACCCTGTTGCATTTAGGACGGACCAACATCAAATTTTCCGAAGTTTGCGGCAGCGGCAAGAACAAGATCGGTTTCGCCGAGGTATCGTTGGACAAGGCGCTCGATTACGCCGCGGAAGATGCCGATACCGCGCTGGCGCTGCATCAGGTACTGAAGCCAAGGCTGGTGTTCGACCATATGGCGACAATGTACGAAACCATCGAGCGGCCGCTGGTCGCTGTGCTTGAGGAGATGGAAACCCACGGCATCAAGGTCGATGCCGGGGAACTCAAACGTCTGTCGGGCGATTTTGAAAACCGGATATCAGATCTCGGTGAGAAAATTCACAAGCTCGCCGGGCGTGATTTCAATGTAGGATCGCCGAAACAGCTGGGCGAGATTCTGTTCGATGAGATGGGACTCTCGGGCGGCAAGAAAGGTAAAACCGGCGCCTATGCCACCGGCGCCGACGTGCTGGAGGGGCTCGCGGCCCAGGGTAATGATCTGCCGGCCCGCGTGCTCGAATGGCGTCAGCTGTCAAAGCTCAAAAGCACCTATACCGATGCGCTGCTGGGACAAATCAATCCGGAAACCGGCCGCGTGCATACCTCCTATTCGCAGGCCATCGCGTCGACCGGCCGTCTTTCGTCAAACGATCCCAATTTGCAGAACATTCCGATCCGCACCGAAGAAGGTCGCAAGATCCGCAAGGCCTTCGTGGCGGAGTCGGGCAATGTGCTGCTGTCAGCTGATTATTCGCAGATCGAGCTGCGGCTTCTGGCCCACGTCGCCGATATAAAGCCGCTGAAGGAGGCCTTCCATAATGGCGCCGATATTCATGCCGCCACCGCGAGCGAGGTGTTCGGCATCCCCGTCGCGGATCTCGACAGCCCGACCAGGAACCGCGCCAAGGCGATCAATTTCGGCATCATCTACGGCATTTCCCCGTTCGGTCTGGCGCGTCAGCTCGGCATTCCGCAGGGCGAGGCCAAAACCTATATCGAGGCCTATTTCGAGCGCTATCCGGGTGTCCGCGACTACATGGAGGCAAAGAAGGAAGCCGCGCGGGCCGACGGCTTCGTGACAACCATCTTCGGCCGCAAGGTGTATGTACCGGGTGTCAACGACAAGAACCCGGCGCGGCGCAACTTCATGGAACGCGCCGCGATCAATGCGCCATTGCAGGGTGCGGCGGCGGACATCATCAAACGCGCCATGATCCGCATGCCCGCCGCGTTGAAGCGTTCAAAGTTGAAGGCGAAAATGCTGCTTCAGGTGCATGACGAACTGATCTTCGAGGTGCCGGAGGCCGAGCTGGACAAGACCGGGGATGTGGTGAGCAAGACCATGGAAGCGGCGGCACATCTGTCGGTGCCGCTGGTCTGCGAAACAGGCCATGGCGCGTCTTGGGCCGAGGCGCATTAAGGTTCGGTGCGCCCAAAGAGTTAGATCATGGAATCAGCGCCGCGACATATGAAATTGGGCATGTTCATGCGTGAAGCGGGCCATCATATCGCGGCCTGGCGCACCCCCGACGCACCGAAAAGCCCGGGCAACAACGTGGAGCACATGGTAGGGGTTGCCCAGCTTGCCGAGCGCGGCCTGTTTGACATGCTTTTCTGGGCCGACTCGGCGGGCATCTGGGGCGGCGACAAGGCCGAGCTCAGCCGGATGTGCCGGACCGCCTGGATCGAGCCGTTCACCATGCTGGCCGGCCTCTCGATGGTGACCAAACATATCGGTCTTACCTGCACCATGACCTCGACCTATACCGAGCCGTTCAACGTTGCACGGCACTTCATGTCGCTCGATGTGATGAGCGGCGGCCGGGCGGCGTGGAACCTGGTGACCTCGGCCAACCAGGCGGAAGCGCAAAATTTTAGCCAAGAGGCTCACCTAGCGAAAAGCGATCGCTACGACCGGGCGCGCGAATACGCCGACGTGGTGCTCGGGTTGTGGCGAAGCTGGGATTACGATGCCTTCGTCGAGGACAAGGAGGGAGGGCTATATTTCGATCCCGCCAAGCTTCATCTGCTTAACCACGAGGGCGAGCATTTCAAGGTGCGCGGGCCGCTGAATGTGCCGCGCTCGCCGCAGGGCCACCCGGTGATGATTCAGGCCGGCGCATCCGACGATGGACGGGAGCTTGCGGCTGCCACCGCCGACGTGATATTCGTCGCGACGCCGACGGTTGAGGAGGCGCGGGCCTATTATTTTGACGTCAAGGCCCGGGTCGCCCGGCACGACCGCGACCCCAATCATGTTAAGATCATGCCGGGCGCCGGTATTATGGTTGGGCGCACCGACGAGGAGGCCGAAGAGAAGTTCGACCGGCTGCAGAAGCTGATTCACCCACAGGTGGGCGTGCGCCAGCTTTCGAACTATGTCAGCTATGATTTGTCCAAATTTCCGGTAGACGGGCCGCTGCCGCCCATCCCCACCAATGAGATTTCCAATAGCCGTGTCGAACTGCTGGTAGAGATGGCGAAGCGCGACAACCTCACTATCCGCCAGCTTTACGAGGAGATCTCCGGCAGCCGCGGCCACATGACGTTGCGCGGTTCGGTCAAGACGGTGGCCGACACGCTGGAGGAATGGTTCACCACCGGCGCCGCGGACGGCTTCAACATTCTGTTCCCGACTCTGCCGGGAGCGCTCAACGATTTTATCGAGCTGGTTATACCCGAATTGCAGCGCCGTGGTCTGTTTCGCACGGCGTACGAAGGCACCACGCTGCGCGAAAATCTCGGGCTGCCCCAGCCGGATTAAGGTAACTAATTAAAATAAAGGCCGGTCCCGAAGCACCGGCCTAAATCCTGCTATTGGCGGATAGTTCCTGGTTTTAGGCGTTACTTGCCGAAAATTATCTTGGCCGCCTGGGCAACCACCTTCGGATCGGCATTCTTGATGCCATCGTTTACGACCTTCTGGATTTTCTGGCCGGTAGACGAGATAACGCGCAGACCCTTTTTCTTGAATTCGGCCTTGTAAGCAGGATCATTCACCATCTTGTCGAAGGCGGTCCACAATGGATTGACCAGCTTCTTCGGCACGCCCGGCGGCAGAGCCAAACTGCGTTCAACCAACCCATGGGTAGCCATGAACGCGACCATCGCCTTGTACTTGTCGTCGACTACATCGCTCATCATCGGAACGTTGGGCAGGTCGGGGTCTACGAAGTGACCCAACCGCATCAGGGGGACGGTAAATTCCTTAGCCTTCTCAAAACAATGCGGCACGATGGAACTCCAGGCTAACCAGTTGAAACCGGTTCCCTCATGCTCGCCCTGCTCCATCGCGAGGATGGTCTTGCGCGAGCCCTCATAACCACCAATCTGTTTGATCTTCAGCCCCAGGGCTTTAACCATCAGGCGCAGCACAAGGAAGGAAGTCGACCCCGGACCGGTATGGCCGGCAATAGCTTGTTTGGTCCCCATGTCAGTCCAGTGTTTGATGCCGGTATTGGCATGCAGCACGAAAATGAGATGGGATATGGATGGCAGCTACGACGTGAAGATCGGCCAATACTGGGTGCACTACGATTTTTCCGCCGTCCATCGGTCCGAGGGGACATTTTTTTATAAAATAAACCGGCTCTTTATTTACGTGCCCGCCGCGCCGAGCTGGCGTTGCCACATGGCGAATATCAATCCCCAATCCTTTGCCGCGGCCTGCGCGTCGAAGATGTCGCGATCGGGCAGGGCATAGCCGTGTTCCACGCCCCTATGCATCTCGGAACGGTATTTAACGGCGCAGGGTTTGAGTAAATTACCCAACTCCTCGGCCATGGCAGGCGGTGTCAGATGGTCCAGTTCGCCAAAGCCGCAATAGAGCTCACCCTGGAATTTATCGACCAGCAAATGGGGCGAATCAGGTTTGTCGGAGATCGGCATTGTGCCGTGCAGGCTGGCGCCGGCCTGAAAGCGGTCGGGGAAATTACCCGCCGCCGCCATCACCGCCCAGCCGCCCATGCACCATCCGACGGATCCCACCGGCCCGCCGCGCATGGCTTCGTGACCATCTATAAAATTTAGCAGCATGGCAGTGTCGCCCATCATCATGGCGCCGCTCAGCTTTGCGCGCGGTTTGTGAACCTCGCGCTCCTCGGCTTCATTCATCTTATGCAGCGAAATCATGCGGCCGTCGGGGCGGTAGATTTCGGTATGAATGTCGCTGCCCTGGCGATAATAAAAGTTGGGCAACAAGCAGGCATAGCCGACGGTGGCGACGCGCCGGGCGATCTCGCGTAGCTCTTCGCGAACCCCCCAGATATCCATGAACAGAACGATCGGGGCAAACGGCCCACCGCCTTCCGGGTGAATGATAAAGGCGTTCATCGTTCCGTCTTTGGCCGGGACCCCGATGGTTTGTTCGATCATGGTGCTTTGTTTTTTCCTAGAGAGGCTAGGTAGCCTGGTGATGTTTTTCGAGCAATTCCCTGCCATAATTAATGCCGTTGCGTTCCCAGACTAGGGCGTGATGAGAAGCCGCGCCGAGCAAGTTGCGGTACTGGCGCTCGAGTGCCCCACCCTTGAACATTGCCCGCCCGCCGCCGGCGTTAAATACCCTCGTTCCGGCTTTTAGCGCCAGCTTGGCGGCGAACGAAACATTGCGTCGTGCGGTGGTGAGATCAAAATCGCTTAAGGAATCTCCTGCCTCCAGTGTTCGCATGGCTCGGCTGACGGTTCCAAAATAGAGCGCCTCCGCGGCATCGAGTTCCGCCGCTGACCGGGCTGCGATCATGTGGGTGCCAGGATCGGCGGCCATGGCGACCCCACGTGACAGGCGGGGCGCGGTGTAAAGCAGCCATTCCTCCAGTACGCCTTTGGCTGCGCCCACGGTAAGGGCGGCAAATCCAGTTGACGTCACGCCGCCGCGCGGGGTCCGGTATACCGGAGCGGTGTTGATTGCTGTCCCCGGGCCCTGGCCCACGCGGGCCTTCGCGCCGTCCAGCAGCCGGTACTCGGGCACGAACGCATCCTCGACCACGAAGCTCTTCGAGCCGGTCCCTTCGAGTCCGATAGTGTCCCAGTCGTCAAGGATCGTAGCGTCGGATCGTTGCACCAAAAAGAAGTGCGGCCCATCGCGGTCCTCGCCGTCTACGATGTACCCGCCACAGATCAACCAGTCCGCATAATCCACGCCGCTGGAAAATCCGTGCTGGCCGGAAAAGCGGAACCCGCCAGTGACCCGCGTGGCGCGGCCGACCGGATCGAACGCCGCACAGATAATTGCCGCCTGATTGTCGCTCCACACCTCGTCCTGGGCCTCCAGCGGGAAGGTTGCTACCATCTGGGCGTGATCGGCCATGATCCGCTGTATCCAGGCTTGCGAGCAATCGGCGATGGCGAGGATCTGGCTGATTTCGCATAGGACATCCCATCCCATTTCATACCCACCGTAGCGGTGCGGTTGCGCCATGCGCAAAAGGCCGGTGCGATGGTAATCGTCCATGGTCTCCGGCGGCACGCGGCCCAGCAGCTGTGCCTGTTTTCCCCGTTCCCTCAATTTGGGGACCAGGGATCGGGCGCACGCAATCATCTCGGCGGGTGTTACCAATTCAGGCAGTTCTTCGGTAGGGGAGATTTTACCGTCAGGCATGCTTCGTCGTCGCTTTGGATCACAGAGGGTGATATCATCATCCTAAGATTGCACCCGACGGCCAACCTTGGGAAGGCGGAAATGTGTCAGGTCGAGGGCGGCGGCGGTTTGTTGATGGTATTTGCCGCCGCACCTTCTCTTCTGGCGAGGTAAATTGCGGCGCCAGCGATGACCGCGCCGCCCACCCAGATCCATATTTCAGGGACATCGCCGAACATCAGGAATCCGACGACGGCCGCGATCGGTAGTCGCGTGTAATGCAGTGCGACCACCACGACGGCTTCTCCCTGAAAATAGGCCCTGGCCAAAACCCGCTGGTTCATCATTTCCAAGATGCCGATGGCGGCCATCCAGCCGATTTGTTCCAGGGTCGGTGTGACCCAGGTAAAAATCGCCGGGACAAGGGCCAGCGGCAGGATGATCAGGGGGTTCCATACCGCGATGGTATCGGGATGTTCGCTCTTGGCGAGCAGTCGGCGGTTGATCGGATTCCAACTCTGGACCGCAACCACGCCAAAGACGAACAGGACCCCAATATTGAGATCGACCAGACCTGGTCGCACAATAATGGCGGCGCCTACCAGCCCGGCGACAATCGCGATGGCCCGGCTGCCGCGAATGATTTCTCCAAGAAAGAGCGATGCGATGATGGCCGCGAATATAGGCCGGGCGAAATGAATCGCCGTAATATCAGCGATCGGCATGTATTTGGCGGCAAAGTAAAAACAAACATTGGCGATAAAGGCGAGGATGCCACACAGCAGACAGATCCCCCATCTGACCGGACATAGCAAGGTGCGGGCATTGCCGATCAGCAAAGGTAGGACGAAAAGCAGGCTGAACAGGGCGCGGACAAAAAGAATCTCGAAAACATTCAGATCATTAGCTATCAGTTTGACGATGCCGAGCTGTATTGTCGTGAGCACGCCCGAAAAAATAATCCAGAACGCGCATTGAAAGGAAGCCGGCCATCGCTCGATCAGTTTTCCGATCCAGACCATGGCGCTCAGTCTTTCCGCTCGGCGGGCGCCGCGGACGCCTCGCGATGTGCAATATAGGCTGCGGCGCTTGCGATAACCGCGCCACCTATCCACACCCAGATTGTCGGAACTTCGCCGAAGACCAGGAAGCCCATCAGGGCCGAGATGGGCAGACGGAGATACCCCAGGGCCAGTACTAGCGACGCATCGGCGATGGCGAAGGCGCGGGCCAGCATGCGCTGGTTGAGGATGCCGAAGCCACCGATAATAATCAGCCAGCCGAACTCCCCGAATGTTGGCATTTGCCATACAAAAATAGCGGGAATAACCGCGAGTGGCAGCATAAAGACGGCATGATACATGGCGATGGTGTCGGGGTGTTCGGTTCGGGTGAGTATTTTGATGATCATCGTATTGGCAGTTTGCATGATGACGGCCACAAGAATATAGACGGCGCCCAGATTGATGGCCTGAAATCCTGGCCGGACAATTATTACCATCCCGATAAACCCGATGGCGATCGCGATCCAGCGGCGCATCCCGACAATTTCGCTTAGCACGAAGATGGCGGCGATGGTTCCGAAGATCGGCCGGGTGAAGGTGATCGATGTTAGATCGGCGATAGGCATTAGCCCGGCAGCGGCAAAATAAAGCAGCGTGATAAAATATGCGAGGCAGCCGCGTATCATAAACATACCAAGCCGTTTGGTCCCAAGCGCAGCCCTTGGTCCGTTGCGAATGAGCCACGGCAGCATGAAGGCGATGCCAAAAATGCTGCGGAAAAATACCGCTTCCAGCACGTGCAATTCTTCGGTCACGTTGCGCACCGCCGTGATACTGACCGTGAAGGTAAATCCGGACAGCGTTATCCAGAAGGCTGCTTGGATCGATGCGGGAAGGGTGGCAATCCGATCGGATGCCAGAGTGGAAAGGCGCATTCAGCTTTATAAGCGCGAACGGGACCATGTACTACCGGCGCCATTCGGGCGAGGTCCAGCCGATCACCAAGGCCGGTTCTTAATTTAGTCCTTAACCCATATCAAGGATTGGTTGGTTGGACATGACAAAAAGGTTTTTAGCCATATTACGAACGTGTTGATGCTCCCATACGATAAATTAAACTCCTGTGATCAACTAGATAGAGGATTTTTTGCGAATAATTATTAATTGCAAAGCGGTCTTGTGTCCTCATGTGCCATGGGTTAGGTTCTTGCGATTAATAATTATTCGCAAGAACCTAACAAGCCAGAAACCTAAACGATGGAGCATGGAAGGATGAGGCAAATAGGCATGGTCGCAGTGGCGGCCATCGCAACAGGACTGATAAATTCTGCAGGTCTTTCAGCAGAGGTCAATATCTATTCCTATCGCAAGGAAGCGCTGATCAAACCGCAGCTTGAGGCGTTCCGGAAAGCAACCGGAATTTCCTACAATCTAATAACCGGAAAGGCCGGTGGATTATTGCAGCGCCTCAAGAACGAGGGCATGAACAGTCCCGCCGATATTCTGTTTACCGTCGATGCCGGTCGTCTGCATCGGGCCGTGCAGATGGGCCTATTGCAGCCGATCCGGTCGAATATTCTCGAAAAATATATTCCGGCCCGGTTCCGCGATCCAAAAGGCCGCTGGTTCGGTCTGGGCGTGCGTGCGCGTGTGATTTTCTATAACGTCGATCGGGTAAAGCCGTCGGAGCTTTCCAGCTATGAAGATCTAGTGGAATTCAAGTGGAAAGGCCGTATTCTGATCCGGTCGTCAAGCAATATCTACAACCAGTCCCTGCTCGCGTCACTGATCAGCCATCATGGTCCCAAGAAGGCGGAAGCATGGTCGCGCGGCATGGTCGCCAATTTTGCCCGCCGGCCGCAGGGCGGTGATACTGACCAGCTGCGCGCGATCGCCGCGGGTGAGGGCGATATTGCGATCGCCAACAACTATTACTATGCACGGCTGTTGACCGCTAAAAAAGCCAAGGGCCGCAGTGTTACCGATAAGGTCAAAATTTTCTGGCCCAACCAGTCGGGCTCCGACGCCCGGGGCGTCCACGTCAATGTTAGCGGCGCGGCGGTGACGAAAAGCGCAAAAAATAAAGCTCATGCCGTCAGGCTCCTCGAATATATGGTCGGAGAGGACGCGCAAAAAATTTATGCCTCGGTGGGCTACGAATATCCGGTTCGCAAGGGGACCGCACGTGGATCCGTCGTTGCCGGCATGGGGCAGTTCAATATGGATAATTTGTCTCTGGACAATCTTGGCCGTTACAATGCGGAGGCGGTTCGTATATTTGATCGTGTGGGATGGCGGTAAGCGGAATTGAAATGGGGCGGCCCGCCGGTCGATATGGTGGGCCGCCCCGTGATTTTATAATCGTGTAAAAATTTTAGATCATCAGGCTGCGGCGCGAATCGCCGCCTTATTGACGTCGTCTTCGACCTGGCTTTCAAATTGCTTGAAGTTTTCTTCAAACCGCTTGGCGAGATCCTGCGCCGTGTTGTCATAGTCGGCCTTGTCAGACCAAGTGTTGCGTGGTGCTAGGACGTCGCTCGGCACGTCGGGGCATCCGTTCGGGATCAGCAGACCGAAATTGGGATCTTGCGTGACACCGACCGAGGCCAGCTTGCCGTCGAGGGCGGCGCGCACCATGGCGCGGGTGTGGGCAATTTTCATGCGCGAGCCAACGCCATAGGCGCCGCCGCTCCAACCGGTATTTACGAGCCAGCAATTTGCCTTGTGTTTTTCGATCCTCTCACCCAGAAGCTTGGCATAGACAGTCGGGTGTCGGGGCAGGAAGGGGGCGCCAAAACAGGTAGAGAATGTCGCTTCCGCGCCGCTGGTCATACCGCGTTCGGTTCCCGCGACCTTTGCGGTGTAGCCCGACAGAAAGTGGTACATGGCCTGTTCCGACGTCATCTTGCTGATCGGCGGCAAAACACCGAACGCGTCAGCGGTCAGCATGACAATATTGTCCGGGTGGCCGCCGATACCCGACAGGCTGATGTTATCGAGATAATCCAGCGGATAGGACGACCGGGCGTTTTCGGCCAGCGATCCATCGTCGAAATCAGGCTCGCGGGTTATCGGGTTGAGCACTACATTTTCGAGCACCGTGCCGAACCGGCGCGAGGCGGCGTAAATCTCCGGTTCCGCTTCCGCCGACAGATTGATCGTCTTGGCGTAGCAGCCGCCTTCGAAATTGAACACGCCCTTATCGGACCAGCCATGCTCGTCATCGCCAATCAGCGTCCGCGTCGAGTCTGAAGAAAGCGTGGTCTTGCCGGTGCCAGAGAGGCCAAAAAAGATAGCGGTGTCGCCCTTCGACCCTATGTTGGACGAGCAATGCATGGTCATCACACCGAGCGCCGGCAGAATCCAGTTCATCACGCCGAAGATGCTTTTCTTGATTTCGCCGGTGTAATGGCTGCCGCCGACAAGCACGGTTTGCTTGGGAATATTTACTAGGATGCAGACTTCGCTGGCGGTGCCGTCGATTTCCGGCACGGACTGGAAGTTGGGCGCCTGAATGACTGTCCATTCGGGCCGGAAACCAGCAGCTTCGCTCGTCGGCGGGCGAATGAACATGTTGCGGGCGAACAGGCTGTGCCATGCATTTTCGGTAATGATGCGAACCGGCAGCCGGTAGGTCGGATCGGCGCCGCAATAACAATCTTGGACGAAGACTTCCCGGTCGCGCAGATAATCCATCATACGGCCATGGACGATGTCGAACTTTTCCGCGGCGATCGGCTGATTGACGGGACCCCACCAGACATCGTCCTGGATCGAGGGGTCCTCGACCATCCACTTGTCCTTGGGTGACCGACCGGTGTATTCGCCGGTTTTGGTCACGAAGGCACCGTCAATCGACAGGACACCTTCGCCGCGGCGCAAGCCAGCCTCATATAGCTGCGGGGCCGGCTGATTCCAATGGACAGTCGCAATGCCCTTTAGGCCATGATTTTCTATGTCATACTTGCTGATATATGGTCCGATCTGGTCCACATCGCTCTCCTGAATGGGTACGCAAATTAAGTGTTGGGTGGCTGTACCGCCCCGGAAATTGGCGCCAACATATACGCTCGGCTGAGCTTCCGCAAGGCAGTCGGATTCGCAGTTAAAGCCAAAGATTTAGCCCGTTTTACGCGCATTGCTGACCAATGTGAGCAGCGCTGTACGGGCTTCTTCCGCGGTGCCGACAGGGGCGTCGAAAGCCAGCCGGGCGAGGTTGCTGCCGTTGCGCAGATCGCAGCCTTCCGGATCAACGCCGGTCATGACCCACCCGTTGCCCGCGAGCCCCAGAAGTTTGGTGGCATAAAGCTGAATTGCGTCGGTATGGTCGTCGTTCATATGGCTGACAATATCGGCCTCAGCCGCCATCAATTCGGTCGCCGATGTTGGATCAAATTCATAGGCGGATTTGTCTATCCAGTGGATGGCGCCAAAGCCCGCCACCATGTGGATGCGTTCAACCTCAAGTTGGTAGAGCGCGAAATCGGTGAACCCGGCATAGAGCGCGGCATCGGCGTGGCGCGCGACGTAGCGTGCCAGATGACCCTTGTCGGTTGTTTTCGCGGCACGGCCCACCAGGGTCATCCGTGCGCCAGTCAGCGGATTGTCGAGCCCACCCGTGCCGTCGATCAGCAACCCAACGCGGTCTTCCGACAGGATATTCAGTGTATGTTCGGCTAGTTCTGAAATCATCAGCAACGGATTTGCTGCGGCGTCACAGGCGATCATGACCAACGAGGCATAGGGCCAACCATCGTCCTTCATGGTGGTGGCCAGCGCGGCGCGGTCCCTGGACCGCACTAAGGCACGGGCTTGAGCCCCCAGTTCTCGAGGCCCCGGTTTACGTTCAGACCTTGCCATGCAAACTTGCTTTCTCGGAGGCGATTTTGCGGTTCATTATGCCGGTGTTTTTCAATCGATTGTTCAATAAAATCTTCGTAATGAAGCGAAATTAGCCCGCCTGATCCGATGGCGCCCCAATTCCGCCCCAATCAGAGCCCATATTACGGTAACATTTACGGCGATTTGGCGAATAATTGTGCCAAAATGACGAATTTATACTGGCAAATACACTGCCCAGTCAGGCAAACGGAGGTCAATCGGTGGTTCATACAATCGCGCTGGTCGATGATGACAGGAATATTCTGACGTCTGTTTCCATGGCGCTCGAGGCCGAGGGGTTTGCCGTCAGAACATTTACCGATGGCGACACCGCGTTACGGGGATTGTCGTCGCGCCCGGTGGATCTTGCCATTCTCGATATTAAAATGCCGCGCATGGACGGTATGGAGTTGCTGCAGCATATGCGCCGGCAGAGCGATCTGCCGGTTATCTTTCTGACGTCGAAGGATGAGGAGGTGGATGAAATCATGGGTCTCCGCATGGGCGCCGATGATTATGTCAAAAAACCGTTTTCACAGCGCCTGCTGCTGGAGCGGATCAACGTGCTGTTGCGCCGCCGCGAACGCGCCGGCAATGACGATGACGATCCGAATGGCGAACCGCCCATCGTGCGCGGGGATTTGAGGCTCGATTCGTCGCGCCATTTGAGTACCTGGCGGGCTAAGCCGGTGAATTTGACGGTGACCGAATTTCTCATCATTAAGGCGCTGGCCTCCCGGCCGGGCCACGTGAAAAGCCGCGATCAGTTGATGGACGCCGCCTACGGTGAAAATATATACGTCGATGACCGTACTATCGACAGCCACATAAAACGGCTGCGCAAAAAATTCAAGGACATCGACCCGGCATTCGAGCAAGTCGAAACGCTCTATGGTATCGGCTACCGCTATCGTGAAGAATAGGCCGCGCTAGAGCGTTTTTCGTTCGGACGGAATCGGCCCGTTCCCCTTCCTGGCCACGCCTAAAGTAATCTTGCGGCAGTATCCTCAGGCTGGTTGGGAGGCGGAACGGGCGGTGCGAGTCCACGTGAGTGGAAAATACGCTAGTCTGGTCAGGATCGTCGTGGCGCGGTTGCGCCGGGCTCGATTTTGGTTATGCCGTATTTTTGGTGTGAATAGCGCGGTGGTGGCGTGGAGAAAGCAAAGGTCTCATCCAGTTGGTGGACGCGGGCTGTCAAGTGGCCGGCTGTTAAGCGCGGCGCTGGCCGGTACAAGGGGCGGCGGTTCTTTATCTCGCCCCTCAGCCGGCGTATTCTGACCATTAATATTCTGGCGCTCGCCATTCTTTTGGCGGGGCTTCTTTATCTGGGGCAGTACGAACAGAATTTGATCAATTCCGAATTTCAGGCCCTGACCACGGAAGGCGAAATCTTCGCTGGCGCGCTTGGCCAGGGTGCCTATGGCACGCGTAACGATGGCAAGACCATCCTGCAGCCCGATGTGGCCGGCCCAATCCTGCGCCGCCTGGTGCTGCCGACCCGCACCCGGGCTCGGCTGTTCAATGCCGACGGCAGCCTGTTGGCGGATAGCCGCATTCTGCTCGGGCCCGAAGGAGCATCGGTGCAGGTGATCGATCTTCCGCCACCTGATGATGAAGCCAGGTTTGCCGGGATAATTGTTCGGCTGTACGAAGAGGTGCTGGCGCTGCTGCCAGGCCGCCGTGAGCTGACCAAATATGAAGAGCGTAAGGACCAGCGTGTTGGTGATTATCCCGAGGCGGTCAAGGCGCTCTCCGGCGAGACCGGCAAAGCATTGCGCGCCGATGATTCAGGGGGGCTGGTGATCAGCGTCGCCGTGCCGGTCCAGCGTTTCAAGCAGATCCTCGGCGCGGTCATGATCACCGCCAGTGGTGCGGATATCGATGACGCGGTGCGCGACGTCCGGTTCGATATTCTCAAGATATTCGGGGGGGCGCTGGCCGTAACTGTTCTGCTGTCGCTCTATCTAGCCGGTTCGATCGTGCGACCGCTGCGGCGCCTCGCCGAAGCCGCCGATCGAGTCCGCCGATCGCCCGGCCGTGAGCGATCGATCCCAAATCTGGGCAACCGGCAGGATGAAATCGGCGCGCTGGCGCGCGACCTCAACGCGATGACCGAAGCACTATGGCAGCGGCTCGATGCCATCGAAAGTTTTGCCGCCGACGTCGCACACGAAATAAAGAACCCGCTCACCTCATTACGTAGCGCGGTGGAAACCGTGGCGCGTTTGGACGACCCGCGACAGCAACAGCAACTGATGGGAATCATTCTAGATGACGTCCAGCGCCTCGACCGGCTGATCTCCGATATATCCGATGCCTCGCGGCTCGACGCCGAACTGTCGCGCGTCATCCAGGAGCCGCTTGATCTGGGACGCCTCTTGGCCGCCTTAGTAGAGGTCCACAAAACCGCCGGCGGGCAGGAAAAGTCCGGGCTTGTTTTTGAAATTGCCTCAGACGGCCAATCTGGCGGGGATCAATCGGACCTGGATCACGCAGAAGGGGCGTTCAGGATTTCGGGCATCGAAAGCCGTCTGGTGCAGGTGCTTCAAAA
>Ga0315338_1002336_pt1 | contig 19179 bp, 14 predicted proteins | sample ASW8metaG_FD_204518 | JGI IMG/M metagenome (GOLD analysis project Ga0315338, IMG submission 204518) | Ammonia-oxidizing marine archaeal communities from Monterey Bay, California, United States - ASW #8 | ecosystem: Environmental > Aquatic > Marine > Coastal | place: USA: California | collected... | reverse complement strand
GCTACCTGCGCAGGAAGACCGAGATCGACGATCTTCCGAGAATCGTCCACACGGTTCGCGGCATCGGGTTCGTGATGCGCTCATGACGCTCCGCGTCAAGGTCGTCGCGATCTGCATGGCCGTCACCGCCGTTGTCGTCATCGTTGCCGGCGCGGCTCTCGTCAGCGTGGTGTCGAACGACCTGCATGACCGAACCGACAGAACTCTTCGACAGATCAGCTTGAACTTCACGCCGCAGACGGTGAACGCGTTGGCAACGGACTCCGGGAACGCAGAGCGGGCGGCCGAGTTGTTGGGTGGAAACCCGGCGCGGGGCGTGTTCCGAAACGAGGTCGTGTTCCGACTCGGTCAAGTTCCTGACGTTGCCTTTGCCAGGACGATCGGTTTCGACACCGTCTCGGTCGGCGGAGAAAACGTCAGACGTTTCGCGAGAGAGGTCAGGAGCAACAGGGGAGTCGCCACAGTCGAGGTGTTCACGTCACTGTCTCCGATTGAGGATCGCGTCGCGTTCGTGAGGAACCGGGCGATTCTTATCGGCGCGATCGCAGTCTCGGTCGCCGGCATGCTCGGAGCGATTCTCGGGAGGGCCATCACCAGGCCATTGCAGCGACTTCGCGATGCGACCCGTTCGGTCCGCGGTGCCGACGACCTCGGGCGTCGCATCGACATCGGATCCTCGTCGCGTGAAGTCGGCGAGTTGGTGGTGGTCATGAACGGCATGTTGGATCGTCTCGACCAAGAATCGGGGAGGACGAGGCAGTCGCTCGAGGCGGCGCGGGCGTTCGCCTCGGACGCGACCCACGAGCTGCGCACGCCGCTCACGGCTGTCGCCAACAATGTCGAGATTCTGTTGCGCCATCCCGAACTGTCAGACGAGGAGCGGCGAGAGATCCTCGAGGAGATCACCGAACGGCAGGCCGTCGTGACGCAGGTACTCGGCGCCCTTCGAGACCTTGCCCGAGGCGATCTCCCCATCGAGAGCGACTGGGAGCAGGTCGATCTGGCCGAAGTCGTCGACTCGGCGATCGCAGCCCTCCCCGATGACGCCACCGTGGCGATCGAGTTCCTTGCCTCGGACGAGCACGTCGTCAATGGCTGGCCAGACGGACTTCGGATTATGGTCGACAATCTGCTCGCCAACGCCGTGACCCACGGCAGAGCGCTCGATGGCAGGGCGCGGATCGAGATTCGTGTTACCGGCTCCTCTGAGGGGGTCGTCGTCGAAGTGCTCGATTCGGGGCTCGGCATCGCGAGAGCTGACGCAGAACGTCTTCAACGTCGCTACGAGCGTGGCGACAGTCCATCGGCTGGAACTGGGCTGGGCCTGTCGATGGTTCGCCAGCAAGTCGATCTGCACCGTGGCCGACTCGAGATCTCGAGGTCGCACCTCGGAGGAGCCCGGGTCGCTGTCATCATTCCGACTTGAAGATCGGCGCTCACGGCGACGCTCGACACTTTGTTGTGGCGGCGCGAGGGTTTCCGCGGGGGTTGGTCGTCTATGGAGGCGATGGAGGAGTCACGGAAGTCACCTGCGGCAGATGGCGTGAATCGCGTCACCGAGCTGCAGCGGCTCTACGACACCGAAGTGGATCTGTTGTATCGATTCGTCATCCGCCGATGTGGCGACGAGAGCCTGGCCGGCGATGTCGTCCAAGACGTGTTTCTCGCGGCTGCGAGCCGGGTTGCCTGCGGTGGGGATGTTCCAGGAACTGGCTGGTTCTACTCAACAGCGCGTAGTCGGTTGATCGACCACTGGCGAACGGCGGCGCGGCGCGAGCGGAAGCTTCGTTTGCTCTCGTCGTCGGAACGCAATCGCAGCGCCGACGTGGCCGAGACCGTGGTTTCCGGCGAGAGGTTGGCTCAGATGTTGGACCAGATCAGCCCGAACCATCGGGCGGTGTTGGTGCTCAAGTACGTCGACGGGTTCACTGTCTCGGAGATTGCCAGCACGATGGATCGATCGGCGAAGTCGGTCGAGTCGATGTTGTCTCGGGCCAGAACAGCGCTGCTCAGCGTTGTCGAGGAGGTGGGCAATGACTGACGACGACCTCGCGAGGATGTTCGATCGATCTGTCGAACTCGAAGCCTCTCCCGACGCGCAGTTTGTTGCCGATCTTCGCGATGAGATGACTGCGGTTGCGACCGGTGCTGACTCCTCCTTCGTTCGAGAACCAACGGAGGAGACATTCATGCTGGAAATATCGACATCGACCGATGAGGGTGCCCCGCCAAGGCGTCGTGGGCGGGCGCTTGGCTACGCAGCTGTCGTACTTGGGGCAGTGATCGGCGTGGTGGCTGTTGGGTTTGTTGCCACACGCGGCGACGATGATCTTGGCCCGGTCGCCGACCTCGACGACCTCACGGCGGCGCACGCAGTTGCCGCGGCAGAGTTCTACATCGAGTCGTTCAACGCCGGAGACGAGGTAGGGGTCCTTTCCTTGTTCACCCACAACACTTTCATCGAGGACAACTTTTCGATTGGTATTTCTCGCGTCGACTGGGAACGTATGCTTGCTTGGGACGCAGCACAAGGCACGGACTTCGTCGACGCCGAGTGTCGAGTCGTCGACTCGCGAGAGTTATCGATTGAGGTGCGGTGTTCTGGGTTGACCCGAAACGCTGTCGCGCAAGCGATCGGTGTTGGTGCGGTTCCTACACAGATCGTGATGGTCTTTACACGGCAGGGAATCGGGGAGTTGAAGTTCGTGTACGGCACACCCGACTTCACCGTGACGAGAATCGCCTTTCAGCAGTGGATGGAAGACAACAATCCGGCCGAGGCAGGTTTCGTCGATTTCCGCGACTGGACGTCGGTCGACGACGCCACCGCAGGCGGCGAGGCGAGAGCTCGTTACGCGAGCGAGTGGGCCGGGTTCCTGACCGACTCCGGTTGCGTGGCACGACAGGGCGGGTCCGTCGTCATCATCGATTGCGGTTGAGAAGCGGGGCGGAGCCCTGCCATCAACTAGCGGGTGTGATCGCGCCACCATAGGCAGATGTATGCCTCGCTCATTCGTTCTCGTTGGCTGCTCGTCGCCGTCGCGGTGGGTCTCGTCGCGACCGCCTGCAGCTCGTCTTCGGCGCCACCCGATGCCGTTGCGACAGCTGATGGAACCACCGAGTCCACCTCGAGCTCGACATTGGCCGAGCAATCGACGACTGAAGCCGATGTGGCGTCGACCGGGGAGTACGGCGATGCGCCAGACGTTCCTGATGGGCCGCTCGACGCTGCACTCGTTGCCGACCTCGATCTGGTGTTCAGCGATCTGACCTCCGGGTTCAGCTTCGAGGCAATGGAACGTGTTGGCGCCAGCGGTGATCCACGAGCTGCGTGGCTCATCGCTGATCTGCTCCGATTCCTTCAGGGAGGTCCGTCGGGGGCGGTTCTCGTCGAGTCGTTCGAAGCACTCACTGGAGCCACGATCGACGATGAGTTCACGTGGGGAGCGGTCACGAATCATCTGATTGCCTGGGACACACCTGCGCCGCCTGGATACGTGGCGTGGAAGAGAATCCCGTTCGAGATCATCGAACCTGCGTGGGAGCCGTTTTTTGCTGATCCCGAGGCTGACTTCGACTACCGCCATCTCAGTTGGGGTGGTGTGTTGATCGATGATCGGCCGTTTCACGTCGAGTATTTCCCGTGCCAGCGGGGATGCATTGCTGCGATGACCGAACCGCCGACAACCGATGCAGATGGGGGCAGTTGGTACGGCGACGAGGAGATCGTGTTCGGCGTCGTCGTGAACGGTGAGGCGAGGGCCTATCCGAAGAACCAGATGGAAGTGCACGAGATGGTCAACGACTCGCTCGGTGGCCGTCGCATCGCGATTCCATACTGCACGTTGTGCGGATCGGCTCAGGCGTATCTCACTGACGAACTCGAGGACATCGCAGGACTCGACCTCGGCGTCGACGCCGGGCGATACGAGATCAGAACTTCTGGGCTGTTGAGCCGGTCGAACAAGGTGATGTTCGAGCTTCAGACTCGATCGGCGTTCGACACCTTCACCGGAGAGGCAGTGTCAGGTCCGCTCCGCGAGGCAGGGGTTCGGCTACCCGAGATCACAGTCGAGACAGCCAGATGGGGAGATTGGAAGCGCGCATACCCCGAGACCACGATCGTGGCCCGCACTGGCGTCACTGGGAATCCATACCCATCGAACCCGCTTCGAGGCCGCGACGACGACGGACCGATCTTTCCGATCGGCACCGTCGACGACCGACTGCCTACGCAGGCGGCGGTGCTCGGGGTTCTTCTGGATGACGGCACAGCAATTGCATTCGACGTCGAGGCTGTCGAGTCGGCCATCGCTGCCGGCGAGCAGGTCGAGTTCGAGGGCGTGGTCGTCACTCGAGCCGCTGGGCTCAGAGCTCATCTTGGCAACGGGACCGAGCTCGCTGTCCACCAGGCGTTCTGGTTCGCGTGGAGCCAGTTTCACGACACGCTGCTCTGGGCCGGCTAGTCGTAAGCCACATCCGTAGCCGAAATGGTCAGTCGCAGCTGACGAGTGCTTCGGCTGCACGGTCCGCGTTGATGGTATCGACGGTGGAGTCGCCGGCAAACCCGATGCCGATTCCAACGACCTCCGCAGCCGTGTTCGAAGCAGGCGTACCTTCGAGCATCGCCCGCCAGATGTCGTCGGCCGATCCGGTGAGAGCGCCCGGTGCCGGTGTCGCCGCCCCGTTGATGATTGCCGACGTGCCGTAGCCGACAGCTGCCGTGACGACTCCGATGCCACCGGCGACGATGTGCTCGTCCTCCCCGGCAACGACTCCCGCCGCCAGTTCGACCGCTGCCGCACCGGCGGCAACGCCACCCAAAACGGTGGCCCCACCGGCTGTCACGGCTGCGAGCGGAGCCCCGATTCCGGTAGCTGCCAATGTCAAGGACGTGATCGTCAAGCCGAGGGCGGCGAGGCCGGCCACGTCTCCGACAGTGCCAGCGAGATCAGCCAAGTCCGAGGCGAGTCCTTGTTGGCCATCGACAGCCCCATGGTGGAGGGCAATGGTGACGGCAACAACCTGTTCGTCGGTGGCTCGCCCACTACGCAGGAACGCTTCGTAGTCGTTTCTGGACAACACCCCGTCTGCTGTGCCGCCGTGAGCAGCGGTGTCGATGACGTCAGCCACGTCGCCGAGAATCCGATTGACCTCACGCTTCTGGACGTACGACACGATGTCTTCAACCGAGAACTTGCCATCCCCTCCATTCGCGTGAAATCGCTGTTCCTCGACCTTGTCGAGATAGTCGATGTTGTTGACGCCGGTGTCGAGGAATTGAAACAGGTCAGGTTGTTCGAGGATCCACTGAGCGGCCAGGCCCAGCTCGCCTCCATTGGCCGCTATTGCTTCGAGATCTGCCTTGCCGACGCCGTCGTCGGCTTCGGTTGAATCGCCCTGACGTGCTGTGTCGAGAGCGGCAAAGTTGGCGAGCACAATTGCGAGCGCACTGTTCTCGAGCCGAACCGATTCGGGGAGCGCCTGTGCGAGTAGATCGTGGCGACAACCGACGGTCGAGCCCTCGAGAAAACGACTGTCGGCTGTATTCAGTGCCGTGGCACGTTGATCGAGCGACGCGGTCGCGAGCTGCCATCGGCGGGCGAGCAAGCTCAGATCGTCTGCGACCGACGCGATCGTCGTGCCGTTGCTTGCGAGGTGAAAGCGGTTGAGCGCATCGGTGACGGCGCCGCTCTCGAGCACCAGCTCGTCATCGAGGCGGCCACACGACGTGGCCACGGTGGCCATCACATCGGTTTCGCCAGAGACCGTGCCCTCGCGACTGGAGCTCTGTGATGCCATCGTGTTCCGTCTCTTCACACGTCTGGGGAAGAGCATGAAAGCTATTGAAAAGCATTGAAAGTGTCAAGCATGGCATGAGCGGCATCACCACGATGCAGCGTTGTAACCCGATCCTGGCAAGCGGCCGGCTCCGTCTGGACCGAACCAGAACGCATCGCCCTCTCCGTCGACGACAAGAAGCCACTGTCCTGACACATCGTGATCGACGTGGAGAACCGACGTGAGCCCGGTCAGGCCAATGGCGTCGATCACGGTGCCGAACTCGTCGATGACGACGAGTCGTGTCTGCGCCGAGCCATCAAGTGACGTCTCGACGACAACCAGGGCATCGTCATGGCGAAACGACGGCAGCGTCCACGCCTTGCCGTTCGGCGGTGATAGCAACGTCGCTTCTTCGAGGCTCTGAGACTGTGCGCCGATCAGCGCGATCGATGGTCCTGTGAACCCAGGCGCCTGTGTTTCGGCCGCGAGAACGGAGCCGTCGCTGTTCCACGCCGTTCGGCCGAGGAACCAGTCGGAACCGGCGCGCTTCAGAACGGAGCGATGACCTGAAGCGATGTCCTCGATGACGAGACTCGTGACATCGCTCGTTGCGAGCATGGTGCCGTGGCGGCCAATCGAGGGAACCGCTCCTGATGTGGTTGAAAGACCGACCCGGTTTGCGAGATCGTAGAGGTGCGTCTGGCTCGCCTCCTCGGCACAGCACGTGTCGTATGCGAGCACCGAGTTGTACGGGTCGACATCGACGCTGAACGGGAACTGGGGCCCGATCTGGTTCTCGGCGTCAACCAGGAGACTGAACTCGACCAGCGTCGAGGACGCGCCGTTCGTTGTGTCGATCAGGAGAATCACTTCGCCGCCCCTGACAGCAACCATTGAGGTTGGGAACGCAGACGGTCCCGGAGCTGGCTGGACCAGGGTTGTTGTTGGCTGTTGCGACGTCGACGTCGGTGAGCCTGCGATGGTTGATGCCGGCGCCGGATCTGACGTCGATACAGGGTTTGACGTCGGGATTGTCAGAGTGGTGCCGGACCCAGGAATGCTCGTCGTCGGCAACGGCACATCGGATGGGTCGGCCGCCGCGACGAGGGGAGTGTCCGCCTCACCCGTGAGCGTTGGAAGATCGAGCGTTGGATCGCGGTCGGTGTCGGTGCCGTCTGGGACCGTTGTGCCGGTCGCTCCGAGCGCCGTCGCTGATGGCGCGTCAGCCGACTCCGGACCGCCGCACGAGCCCAGGAGCAACAGCGCTGCGAGCGCGCCCGCCAGAGCTCCAAGACCAGAACGGTTTCGCATGCGGATCATCAGCCATCCATCGGTCGCACGGCCGGCGGATGTGAGTCAGCTCGACCACCTCAACGCCGCTGGCGCGTCGGCTGGAACGCAGGGCCGAATGGGTGGCTCTGGGGTGACGACCTCATAAGGCGCGCCCTGCGCTGGACGTGGATCGGGTGACCCAGCATTGGGCCACATCGAGAAGGCCCGCTCGGCCTGGGCGGTAATGGTGAGGCTCGGGTTGACGCCGAGGTTGGCGCTGAGCGCCGCGCCATCGACGATGTGCAGTGTCGGATAGCCGTGGATCCGGTGGTAGGCGTCAACGACGCCGTGGGCAGCATCGTCGCCGATGACTGCCCCGCCGATGATGTGGGCGGTGACGGGAGTGTCGAGCACCGCCTCGTTCCATGCTCCTGCCGGATCGCCCCCGATGTGGTCCGCGGTGCGGCGGGCAGCTTCGTTGGCCTCCGGAATCCACGTTGGGTTCGGTTCGCCGTGGCCCTGCGTGGTCGTGAGCTTTCTCGATCGCGAGAACCAGCGGCGCGTGGTGAGGGTTCGGAGCGAGTTGTTCCGCGATTGCATGACGAGCAAGATGACGCTGCGTTCCGACCAACGCCGCACCGAAAGGCTGCGTAGGAACGCCAACGGGTGCCGGACAATTTGCCAGAGGAATCGAATCGGGCGTGGCAATCTTCCTCCGCCGTCGACGAGCACAGTTGCCAGAAGCGCCATCGCGTTCGAACCGTGGCCGTAACGAACGGGTTCGATGTGTGTGTCTGGTGCCGGATGAAACGACGATGTGATTGCGACTCCGCGTGAGTAGTCGGTGCCCTGATCGAGCCGGGCGGTGGCTCCGACGATGGCTTCGCTGTTTGTTCGGGTCAGCTCGCCGAGGCGGGGCGAGAGATCGTCGAGGCGTCCAGAGTCGCGAAGTCGGTGGAGCAGTCGCTGCGTGCCGAGTGACCCGGCCGCGAACACGACATGGGTGGCGTGCAGGGTTGAGGTGCGCCGTGACGTTCCTGGACGTTTCGTGGTGAGGGTCCAACTGTCGGGTTCGCGCTGGAGATCGACGACCTCTGTTTCTGCCAAGACTGTGGCTCCGGCACCCTCTGCCAAGTGGAGGTAGTTCATGTCGAGGCTGTTCTTGGCTCCGTGCCGGCACCCGGTCATGCATTCTCCGCATTGGTGACAACCGGCGCGCTCTGGCCCCTTTCCCCCGAAGTACGGATCGGGTGAGCGACGACCTGGCCCATCGCCGAAGAACACGGCGACGGGCGTCGGACGGAACGTGTCGCTGACGGACATGTCTTCAGCAACGCGTCGCATGATGTCGTCGGCCGGCGAATCAGCAGGAGACTCTGTTGCACCCAACATGCGGCGAGCTGTGTCGAAATGCGGCTGGAGTTCGGAGCTCCAATCGGTGATGTGGGACCACTGCGGATCGCTGAAGAACTGCGGGAGCGGTTCGTACAGCGTGTTGGCATACACGAGGGAGCCGCCGCCCACGCCGGCGCCAGAGAGAACGAGAACATCTCGGAGCAGGTTGATGCGCTGAATGCCGCGCAATCCGATGATCGGTGCCCACAGGAAGTTCTTCAGATCCCATGAGGTCGATGGCAGCGAGGTCGAGTCGAACCGTCGACCGGCCTCGCAGACAGTGACCGAGTAGCCCTTCTCGATCAGCCTCAGCGCTGCTACTGAGCCGCCGAACCCGCTACCGATGACGCAGATGTCAACGCGCTCGGCGCGGCTGCTCACGTGGCAAGCAGCTCGGCGATTCGACTCTTGGGTCGACCGATGATCGCGACGTTGTCCTTCACGACAACAGGGCGCTGAAGGAGCGCTTTGCGACGCTCGAGCAGTTCAACAACCGCTTCGGGGTTGCCGACGTAGTCGTCCGGGTCCAGGCCGAGCTTCTTGAACTGCGAGTCCTTCCTGACGAGATCCTCGACAGGGTCCTCGATGATGGACACCAGATGCTCGAGCGCCGCTCGGTCTGGTGGCTCTTTCATGTAGAGCACGACGTCGTGCTCTACGCCCATTTCCTCGGCGACCGCCAAGGCGTTCTTGGAAGAACCTCAATGAGGGTTGTGGTAAATCGTGACGTTGCTCACAGGCCAAGACCATAGTCAGTCACGACGCGGCAGAGGGCCGGGCAGCAATGCCCGACCCTCACTATTCAGCTCCACCCAGAAGCTGAGATCGCCGTCATCCTCGCAGAGAGGATCCTCTCTGACCAGGACTTTCTGCGATGCAAGGCGAGTCTGGTCGTTGAGCTAAACGTCGCTGTCGCATGATTCGGTACTTGCGAGCTGATCCGCAGTGACGGTCGGAACCCCCGAACCCGTCGAGCTGAGGATCCTGAAGTGATATGTGACGCCGCACTCGAGTCCTGACAGGACCACGCTGTGGGCGGTCCTCGGGTCCGCGACCACCATCTCACCGCCGTATGAGCGGCTGGGGCCGAACACCACTGTGGTGGTGGTGTCGACGTTCGTGGTCCATGACACGACGATGTCGGTCTGTGTCGTTGTCACCGCGATGTCGTCGATGTTTGCCGGTGCCGCCGGATCGATGTCCAGTTCCTCGGTTGGGGGTTCCTCGTTTGGGGGTTCCTCGTTTGGGGGATCTTCGGCTGGAGGCTCCTCAGCTGGGGGCTCCTCTGCCGGCAGGTCTTCGGCCGGGGGCCCTTCGGTTGGCGGATGCGCGTCGAGTGGTTCTTCGATGCCACAGCCGGCCGTAGCGACGATGTTGTCGCTGGTGAATGTCGGCACACCCACCCCCGCATCGGAGACAACTCTGAAGTGGAACTCGGTGCCGCATGGAAGGTCGTTCACCAGAAGGGAGTGCTCGAGCGACATCGTCGGCGAATACGTCGCCGATCCGTAGCTGTTCGACTCGCCGAACAAGATGAGTCCGTCGGCGAGCACATCGGTGCTCCAACTGATCTCGAAGAAGTCGAGGCCAACCGAGACGGCGACGTCGGAGATCGATGCCGCGTCACACGGAAGGGTGCTGAACGATCCCGGTCCGCCGTTGGTGAGTCGTCCGTCGGCGCCAGATGCGAGAGGTGAGAAGTGGTACTCGGTGCCGCACTCGAGGCCGGTGAGAACCACTCGCTGCGTGGTCCCTGGAAACTGATTGACTGCCTCACTGCCATAGGCAGTCGTTGGTCCGAAGACGACTGAGCCGGATGCTGGAGCCTCGGTGGACCACACAACAGCAGCGCTTGCCTTCGTGATGTCTCGCACGATGACGTCCGACACGATCGGGGCGGGTTCGACCACCAGTGGTTCCTCAGCCGGTGGCTGCTCGGATGGTGGTTCCTCGGATGGTGGTTCCTCGGATGGTGGTTCCTCAGATGGAGGATCCTCTGCTGGAGGTTCTTCGACTCGTGGAGCCGGAGGCTCGACCTCGATGCCAGATCCACACCCGCCAGTGACGAAGCTGACGTTGCCAGACGAACCGAGAACGCCTGTGGGGCCTGCGCTCAGCGCAGTGAGGTGATACTCGGTTTCGCACATCAGATCCACGAGATCGACGCGATGAGCGTCACCCACGACGAGCGAGACGGTCTCGGCGCCATAACTGTTGCTTTCGCCCCAAACCACTGATGCGGACGCTAGGCCGTTGGTCACCCAGGTGACCGAAGCCGACGTCTCACCTGACACGACTGCAACGTCTGTGAGGACTGGTGCGAGGTCAACGGCTGGGCCGCTCCCTGGAAGCCCAGGGATCGGATCTGCTCCGTCACATGGTGCTGTGGTGAAGGCTTCGTCCGGCGTCCAGAAGGTCTGAGCCCCGTCGTCGGCAATGATCCGGTAGTGGTAGGTCCTGGCACACAGAAGCCCAACGAGATCGACGCGGTGTAGGTCGACGCCGTCGCCGGCCAAGACCTCCTGACCATATGTCGTTGTCTCTCCGAAGATGAACGATGCCTTTGACAGTGCGTCGGTCGTCCAAGCGATGGTCGCCGTGGTCTTCCCGACGAGCACGTTGACGTCGTTGACGAACGGATCACAGGCATAGGTCGTGAAACTCTGAGGGCCGGTTGTTGAGACCTCGCCTGTCGCGCTCTCTGACAGGCCCACAAAGTGGTATGTGGTGTCACATGTCAGAGCTTCGAGCACCGACCGGTGGAAACTCACGAGTTGGTCTGGCTCCGCAACCGCCGAGCCGAACTCGGTGGTCTCGCCAAACACCAAAGTGCCGCGTCCTGGCTCGAGGGAGCCGTACGTGATGATCGCGTGGTCCTGGTACGCAACAACGCTGACAGCTGCCACGCCTTCGATGTCGGTGACGCATGCGCCCGTGTGGAAGGTCTGAGGCCCTGAATTCGATGACACATCGTCGGCATCGGTCGAGACGATCGAGAAATGGTAGTCCGTGTCGCACTCGAGAGATTCGAGCGTGGCCTCGTGGTGCGTCGCAAGGGACGGGTCGATCCACGCTTGGCCGTACTCTTGCGTCGTCCCGTAGACCAAGGCAGCGCTCGTTGGTACGTCGGTGTCCCACGTGACGACGACGCGATCGTCGCCAGCGAGGCTGACGCCGACCGCGACGAGTTCGGCGGCACCGGCTGGGGCCGCTGCCATGATGGTCAGGATGGACGAGACCATCGCTGCAGCTATCGCAACGGTGAGGCTTGCTCGTCCTCGGTTCCTCCGCCGTGCGGCTGGTGGCCGCGCGATCGGGGTCGGGCAGATCTTCATAGTTTTCTCCACATCACACGAAACACACGGGGTAGTGCCCGCCCATCGGTGAAGTGGGTGGCGAACTGGAGGTGAACCGTCCATGTCGTCATGGAACTGTCACAAATCTCAGCTCAAGTACTGTGAGCAGCCGATATGGCCGTTGGGCGGCGAGTTCGCGGCGCTCAGATGCGGTCGAGAGCCGTTCGAAGATCCTCGACGAGGTCATTGCCGGTCTCGATTCCGACCGAAAGTCTGACGAGATCGTCTGGAACCTCGAGCGGCGATCCCGCCGCCGAGAGGTGGGTCATTGCGCCGGGGTGTTCGATGAGGCTTTCGACTCCGCCGAGTGATTCAGCGAGCGTGAACAGCTTCGTCGACGCGGCGAGTTCCATTGCCTTGTCCATGCCAGCTTTCACCCGGAACGACACCATGCCCCCCGCATCTTTCATCTGTTTCGCGGCGATCTCGGCGCCGGGGTGACCCTCGAGTCCCGGGTACAACACGTCGCCAACGGCCGGATGTGACAGCAGCAACTCGACGATTCGTTTTGCGTTCTCGCAGTGGCGGTCCATCCTGACGCCCAACGTCTTCACCCCGCGAAGCGTCAAGAAACAATCTTGGGGCCCTGGCACCGCGCCGATGGCATTTTGGAGGTATCGCAGATCATTCGCCCACGCTTCGTCGTTCGTGGCGACGAATCCGCCAACCACGTCGCTGTGGCCGCCGATGTACTTGGTCGTCGAGTGCGTGACGAGATCGGCGCCAAGGGCAAGTGGTTGCTGGAGATACGGACTTGCGAATGTGTTGTCGACGACGAGCTTTGCTCCATGGCGATGAGCGATCTCGGCGATGGCTTCGATGTCGACGACTGTCAGCAGTGGGTTCGTCGGGGTTTCGAGCCACACCACTGTGGTCGCCGGGTTCCACTGAGCGTCGAGGACTGCGGGGTTCGTGAGGTCGGCTGGCGACCACTTGATCCCACCTCCGGTGTAGATAGCGGAGATCAGCCTGAACGTACCGCCGTAGGCGTCGTCGCCGAGCACGATGTGGTCACCTGGCTCGAGGCGTCGCAGCACCGTGTCGGTCGCGGCCATGCCGGACGCGAAGCAAACGCCGTGGTCTGCTCCTTCGAGTGCTGCGAGGCACTCTTCGAGCGCGGTGCGAGTCGGGTTTCCGGTTCTGGCGTATTCGTAGCCGAGGTGCTCACCAACGGCTGGTTGCGCGTACGTCGACGTCTGAAAGATCGGAGGAATGACAGCACCCGTCACCTGCTCGGGGTCCTGCCCTGCATGAAGGGCGACGGTTTCGAATCCGTAGTCGGTGTTGTTCGTCATGGGCCTACCTCGTCCGGTGACAGGAAGTTCAATACATCAGTTCTCGACACGATGGTCAGCGGCCGACCACCCTCGAGCACCAGCAACGCTGTTGCGTGGTCGAGCAGTTCGACCGCAAGTTCTATGGGCTGACCAACGCCAATGGTGGGCATGGCTACGTTCATCACGTCCTCGACAGGGCGATCGAGCACGCCGTCGTCTTCGAAACTCGCCTCCATGAGACGCAGCTCGTTCACCGAACCCATGATCTCGGCCACCGCGAACGGCGGCTCGTTCTTGGCGACAGGCAGCTGGCTCACACTGTGCTTGCGCATCAGGAGCACAGCGTCGCGGACGGTCTGGGTCGGGTTCACGTAGATGAGATCGGGGCCGTCCTCGCTCTTTTCGCCAACGACATCTCCGAGACTGACTCCGTCGGTCGTGCTGATGAAGCCGAACTCGGCCATCCATTCGTCGTTGAAGACCTTCGACAGGTAGCCCCTTCCGGAATCGGGCGTGAGAACGACGACGAGGTCGTCGGGGCCAAGGGCTTCTGCGGCCTGCAATGCGGCGGCGACAGCCGTTCCGCACGACCCTCCGAGAAGGATGCCCTCCTCGTGGGCGACCTGCCTGGCCATCGCAAAACTGTCGTGATCGCTGATGGGGATCACGGTGTCAACGACATCGGGGTTGTAGGTGTCTGGCCAGAAGTCCTCACCGATGCCTTCAACGAGGTATGGACGCCCCGAACCTCCCGAATAGACGGAGCCCTCTGGGTCTGCTGCGATGATCTTGATGGCTGGGTTCATCGACTTCAGATAGGCCCCGACTCCGCCGAGGGTGCCGCCTGTGCCAGCGCCGGCGACGAAGTGGGTCACTTTTCCCTCGGTCTGGCGCCAGATCTCAGGTCCTGTGGTGTCGAAGTGCGCCTGGGGGTTGACGAGGTTGTGGTACTGGTTGGGCCGATAGGCGCCAGGAATCTCCCTGACGAGACGCTCGGCGGTCGAGTAGTACGACTCGGGATCGTCGGGGGGGACGGCCACTGGGCACACAACAACCTCTGCGCCGTAGGCCCGAAGCAGTTGGACCTTCTCATCAGCGACCTTGTCGGTCATCACGAACACGCAGCGATATCCGCGTTGCGCTGCCACGATGGCGAGCCCGACGCCGGTGTTGCCTGACGTGGGCTCGACGATGGTGCCCCCTGGCTTCAGGAGCCCGTCGCGTTCGGCGGCCTCGATCATGGCGATCGCCGGACGATCTTTCGAGCTCCCGCCTGGGTTCTGGTGTTCGAGCTTCAGCACGAGATCACACGTGAGGTGACCTGCCATCCGCGGCAAGCGCACCATTGGTGTGTTGCCGATCAGATCGAGAACGGAATCGGCGATCTCCACGTAATCCTCACTGGATCGGCCGGTCGCCCACGGCTGGGCGGCGCTGGGTAGCCGAGAGTCAGGCTACTGCGCGTGGCCGTTCTCGATGGGAGTCTGAACCTGGAACTCCGGAAGAGTTCTCAGAGCCGCCATCCACGCGTCGGCGAGGATGCGGTTGCCATCGAGATCTGGGTGAATGCCGTCATCGGAGTACTGGTCGATGTCGAAGGTGCGAGCAGCGTCGGCGAGGACAACCCGGGACGTCGTCGTGTCGAGTGTGTCGGCCAGTCGGCGAATGGCGATGTTCAGGTCGTCGATCGAATGCACGGTGTCGCCGCATCGCCATTCAGCACAACGGATGACTGTTGAGATGACAATCGACACTTCTGGGTTGGGGCCGCGGAGGGTTCGCACGATCTCGATCAGGTCGGCTTCGGTCTCTTGGAGCGTTCGGCCGTGTACGACATCGTTTGTTCCGATCATGATCAACGCGACGTCGGGACGATGGTCGTGGACGCTCTCGTGGAGGAGGCCAAGCAATCGCCTGGCGGTGAAGCTCACGTAGGCCTCGTGATGAGGATCGGTGGGAAACTCGGGTATTTGACCCCAGACAGGACCTGCTTGCGAGCCGACCATGTCAACATCGAACCCGACGGCCGACAGGTCTTCGTGAACGAATGCTCGCCAGTTCGACGATTGTCCATAGCCCGTGGTGATGCTGTCGCCCAAGGCCATGATGCGCAGTGGTTGTCGCTCCGCGGTAGATCCGTCCATACACGGCCCAGAAGTGAACTGGATGTCGCGGGTCAGTGTCTCCACGCCGGTTTCGGCCGTGAGGAGCGCCCGTAGGTGGTGTGTTTGTCCGCAGTCGAGCTGGTGGAGCTCGAAGCGATGAGTTGTCGCGGGACCATCGAGAAGCGTTGCGCTGCCGTATGCGAGCGTCGATCCATGGATGATCTCTGCGCTGCTCGGATCTGCCGTGATGAACTCCACAGCTGCCATCGTGCCTTCGACCCGTACATCGATCGATGTGACGACGGGGGTCGAACAGGGCGAGGTCGTGGCCGTGAAATCCCCGCTACTGGTCGAGGTGTCGTCGGACATGCTGGCGATCACCGCGTAGTGGTAGGTCGTCCCACAATCGAGATCGAGCAGCTCAGCGAAGTGATCGTCGCCCCGCATGGGGGAAGGTGCCTCGAGGAGGTACGCGCTCGTTGGCCCGAACAGAACTGATCCCCGCGAATCGTGGCTCGTGGCCCATCCGATGACGAGGCGATCGCGATCTCGCTGAAGCACTTCCGGACCTTGAACCGAGAGATCCTTCACCGGGGCGGCTGCGCACGGGGGAGTCCGGTGTTCGATGGGTGTGCCCCACGCTCCCACGCCGCTCCAGAAGAACGTCACGGTCTGCAGCATGACCACGGTGTCGCAATCGAGATCGTCGATCGTGACGGCGTGATGGGTCGTCAATGGCGTACCTGCCGTCGCGCTGAGGTACGCGTTGCTCGGTCCTGCGAGAACGATGCCGAGCCCGGGTGAAGCCGTCTCCCAAGAGACTGTCGTCGAGAACGTGTCTGCGTCGCCGGAGCTCGCGTTCGTGACGGTGAGTTCCGGCGTGTCCCTGAATTGGCTGTTTGCTGATGCCGACGGCGCAGCCACGGACACCAAAAGCGCAAGTGCCGCGACGGCGGCGAGGAGCAAGTTTCGATTGCTGAACACCAAAAGCCATCGGATACGCAACCGGCGAATGAAGGGCGACAGAACGCTGAGGCTGAGTGGCAGCAGATCGATCTCGACGTGTTCACTGCACGTGGGAACCCCGCAGCCCCTGTACCGCCGCGGCAAGCCGAACCGCGGCCTCACGGAGCTCGCTCGGAGAAGCAGTCGCAAACGAGAGTCGCAGATGGTTCGGCAGCTCGCGTTCGACTGCGAACGCGCTTCCTGGCACGAAGGCGACGCCGTTCTCAAGCGCAACGTCGAGTAGGGCAGTCGTGTCGATCTTCGCGCCCTTCATCTCGGCCCAGAGGAACATGCCGCCCTCTGGGGAGTTGAACACGAGATCGTCACCGAACGCCGAGTGGAGCCCCTCGCTGAGAGCGTCGCGTCGTTCGAGGTACCAGGGGCTCAGGGTCTTCTCGTGCTCGGCGTACCACTGCCGGTCGCGGAGAAGGCGCAGCGCTGTGTGCTGGGCGTAGGTCGATGTGTGCAGGTCGACAGCCTGTTTGGCGATGACCAGGGCGTCGTGGATCGGCTGCGGACTGATCATCCAGGCAACCCTGAGCCCTGGCGCGAGAGTCTTCGACACCGTACGAATTCTGATCACGCGCTCGCTGAACGCTGCGATCGATGGCTGTGGATCACCCGAGAACCGCAGGGCGCCGTATGGATCGTCCTCGACGATGACGAAGCCGAACTCGTCAGCGAGCGATGCAAGGTGCTCGCGACGCGCGGCTGGCATCGTCGCTCCCGTCGGATTCTGGAAATTCGGGTTGGTGTAGACCAGCTTTGGGCGAAGTCCTGAACGGAGTTTGGCCTCGAGCTCCACGGTGTCGAGACCCTGGTCGTCGACACCGATGCCAACGATGTCAGGACTATGGCCGCGCAAAGCCTGAAGGGCTCCGAGATACGCCGGGTCATCGACCACAATCGGATCGCCGGGGTCGACGAGCACCCGCCCGACCAGGTCGATGGCCTGTTGACTCCCGGTGGTCACGAGGATCTGGCCAGGGTGTGCTGGGCTGTCGCTGCTGGCGTCAGCTGCGAACAGCTCGCGGAGTTCCTCGACGCCTTCGGTCAGGCCGTACTGCGCAGCGGTCGCTCCGACTTCCTGAAGTGCCAGCTCACTGGCCCTGCCGATGCGTTCGAGCGGAAACAGTGCTGGGGCGGGGATACCGCCTGCGAGCGAGATGACATCTGGGCGATTCGCGTGCCGCAACAGGTCACGAATGACCGAGGACGTGGCTGTGCGGGCCTGGTGCGACAGGAGAGACTCGTACGGGGCGGATTCGGTCATGGTGAGACGTTAGCGGTGGGCGTTCACTTGGCCGGCGTATTCGGCCAGCGCCACCAGAGTTCAATGCAGGAACCCCTAGACACACTGGGTGGTTTGCAACTACTCTGCGTGTTCGCACGGCAACGGGAAAACGACGTTGCAGTTCACAGATCGGGTGCGGGCAACTGATCGGAGGTGTCGGCCGGAGCGCGGGACCGGCCGACACCCCATCACTTCTCAACTGTCGTGGTCGTCGGTGTCCGACGACTCGAACGAGTACTCCCTGGTGACACGGGCAATCCGTGTCGTGTAGCGCGAGTACCAGTCGGAGCGGCCTTTGGCCTGGGCTGCGGCGTGTTCCGACACTTGTTTCCACGCGAGAAGGTCGTCTTCGCTGCGCCAATACGACACTGTGATGCCGAGTCCTTGTGCGTTCCGTGTCGACTCGATACCGAGGAACCCCGGCATGGTCGATCCGAGCTCCACCATGCGTTCGGCCGTGGCCTCGTAGGCCTCGTCGTCTCCCAGCGAGCGCTGATTCGTGAAGATGACAGCCCAGTAATCAACGTCGGCGTCTGGTGTTCTCGTCATCAACAGACAATCTCACACCGTCGGCTGAGGTGGGTCTGAATTGTCCGGACCCTTCTGTTGACGCCACATGGCCACACCGACCGAGGCGGCGCCAGCGGCGATGGCTCCCGCGACTGGCCAGTCGATCTCGACTCCGCCGTCGTCGTTGGACTGCGTGGCCGCTGTGTCGTCGATCGAGGGTGGCGCCGAGATCAAGGGTGCTTCTGTCGTCGTGGTTGTCGAAGTCGTCGTGGTGGGCGCGACGGTCGTCGTTGGCGGCTGGGTCGTGGTCGGGGCCGCCGTTGTCGTGGGAGCAACTGCAGCAGCCGCCGAGTTTCGAAGAAGGGTGATCGACGCCGGAAACTCGCCAACAACAGCCGGGTACACGAAGTCGCCAGGGCAGACCGTCGCCGACATGTCTCTGTGCCCTGCGATCGTTGTTGTCTCGACGTCGGACCCCTGAGGGTGTAGCTGCGAGCCCCTCGACACGAAGTTCGTCGTCGCTCCTGGCGAGGTGTCTATCGAGTACTTGTGCGACAGCCACGCCAGCAGTTGCTCCATCGAGGCGCGGGCTTCGACGCTTGGCGGCTCTTCGTGATGATTCCCGAGCCAGCAACACAACAGCGCGAATCCTTGGCTTCCCCCGGTGGCCGATCCCTTGATCGGCTCGTCGATTGATCCGGTTCTGCCTTCCCAGATGCCGCCGAAACGATCGACCAGAAAGTTGTACGCGATGTCTGGCCAACCTTTCGCGGGAGAGGTGTGGAACGTGTAGATGTCGGTGAGGTATCGCTGAATCGAGGTCTCGGAATAGCCGTTCGGCTGGGCGGTGTGGTGACAGAGCAAGAACCTGACGTCCTCAGGTGCCTCGACGTCGAGCGCTCCTTTCGGCGCCAGCTCAGGAGCCCAGAGGTTTCGCGGCGTGATGTTTGGTCGGAGTTGTTGCTCGATCTGGGCGAACAACGACGGATCGAAGGTCTCGAGTCCGACCTCGGCCGCTCCGGCTGCGGGAATCGTGACGAGGCCTTTGCTGAGAGCAGCCGCTGTTCCGATGCCGAGTGTTGCGAGGAATCGACGCCGACTCCATCCTTGGCTCGCGTGGCTGATGCAGGCCTGGCCTGGGATGTCGCACATGGCTACGGCGCTGGCACGCCCACGACGGT
>Ga0315338_1002335_pt1 | contig 19188 bp, 16 predicted proteins | sample ASW8metaG_FD_204518 | JGI IMG/M metagenome (GOLD analysis project Ga0315338, IMG submission 204518) | Ammonia-oxidizing marine archaeal communities from Monterey Bay, California, United States - ASW #8 | ecosystem: Environmental > Aquatic > Marine > Coastal | place: USA: California | collected... | reverse complement strand
TCTTGTTCATCAATGTCAATATATAAAAACAAATCACCGTATTTACACATTGTGCGACACCAACCAAACATATTGTGTTCGATGTTCATAACATTATGATATAGTGATTTGAGAATTACTTTGATCTCTTCATTTGGACAATCAATCTTAATCAAGGGTTGTAGATCAGAAGATGTAGTCATCTCATCGGCGTAAATGTCTAGAGCAGAAGCAATGATTGGCTCGTATTCCATTTGATCAAAATCAATATAGCGCTGGCCCCTGTTCTGCGCGGTCATCAAATTTGCGCCGAGATCTTGGAATGGGTTATATCCTGTTTTCTTAAAGTTTTGCCCAGATGCAGATTTAAATCGGCTAGAGTGGGAATCCAATTGCTTACGTCTTTGATTCCTAACTGCTTGGGCGCGATAATTTACAATTGGTCCAGAAAAAAGTCTCGTCAACCTCCTAAAAAGTTGCGAGTCTGGATTGTTTGGGTTTTTTCTGCTGCTGTCTACCATTTATACTATCCTTTTAAAAGCCACAAAAATTCTTTTTGTTTCTTTATATTATCACTTTTTTCTACCGATGTATAGCCCTGCATACCAGAAATAGTTGTATTAATGACGGTATTTGATTTTTTCATAGTGCTCAAAAACGCCTTTGTATACTCCAAGTCTCTAGCATTCGTTTGAAGTGCAGTATCTCTAACCCAACAACCTATGCACAGTGCCATGACCAAATCGTCGTGATACATACGCATTGCCTCTGGGCGGCCATTATTCCAGACAAAAGTCTCTAATTCACGATACGCCCTGGACGAATATATCGTAACTAGTTTATTTCTTATGAATTCTTCCATTTTTGCGACAATTAAAGGTCTTGTCTTAGAAGTTGTAGAAAATCCCGGTACAGCGTTCGATTTTGATTCCGCCGTTAGTTGATCTACGTACTCGTGTGTTGATTTAATTGAGTGGTATAGATTTGGATAATTCAGATCTCTAAGTTTTTCCAAAACCGTGAATCCAACATTGTTGTTTTCAACAACCAACATACAGTTGCCATATTCTTGCCCCGCATTCTGTAACAGATCTGCAAAAAGATCTGGTGTTACTCTAGATTGATATTCTCCTACTATTTCCATAGTCTCTAGTTTGAAAATATGGAATACGGAATAATCTTTATCATCTCCCCTGGAAACATCTGCGACCATCAAATAGGAACACTCCGGTCTATATTCTTCCCAAATCCAGAAATTTCTATCAAAGCCCGTTTTATATTTGGGCTCCATTAGTCCAGCTTTTATTCTTGCCATATCATCTGAGTGTACAACAGTTTCGCCCGACATATTAAAGTTGCATTCAAACTCCTGGGCGATTTGCCTTCTGGACATATTCTTTGTTTCATTCTCGAACCATTCGTCGTCCCTATCTGGATGTACATCCCAGGGAAGAAGAGTTGGTCGGAAATCATTTACTCCAGAGTCTGCATCAACATATGTTTGGTGAAACCAGTTTCCTACGCCATTGGGGGTTGATAGCGCAATGCATCGACCACCAGTTGATAGAGTGGGATACAGACCAGTCCACAAATCCTCAAGACCCTCGACGTGTGCAGCCTCATCAATAACCAAAAGAGACAAGGCTTCTGAACGACCAGCGTCGGAACTGGTTGTTGATGCTTTAATTTGCGATCCGTTTGAAAGTTCAAACGAAGTTCTATTGTCAATTGATATACTAGCTATCTTCATCCACTCTGGCAAATTCTTCATAATGCTTTTGGTTTTTTTTACCAAGTTAGCAGCAGTTTGAAATTTTGTCGCCATAACAAGAATGTTCTTGTCCTTGTGAAACAACATCATCCAAGCAACATATGCTGCGGTGATGGTTGAAATACCAAGCTGCCTTGCTTTCAAAATTACATTAAATCTATAATCATTAAAGTCCTCAATTAACTGGGACTGAAAATCATAAGTGTTAAATGGAATGAGTCCTCTGATGGGGTGAGAAATTCTAGCGTAGTTGTTAATGAAATAATCCGGGTCTTTGCCGCACTTGATTATCTCTTTAACAACTTCCTTTTTGGTTGGTTGAAATGCCATATTTGGATTTTCTAAATTGTGACGTTTTTAGGTTTCTTTGCGCCTGGATACTTATCTTTTCCTATTGCCAAAAAATTCTTGATTGCGTCGTCCACTCTATCTTCGCTTCCTGTGTCGAGAGGATCCACGTCGGATAGGCCGCCAATCTTATAAGTCCCCATTGCCTGGACAAAAACACGGACGTTTGAAACGTTTTGAACTAGGATATCTGGTTCGCCTTGTTTTGTTAAGGTTATGTTGTCTCCGACTAGCTTTTTATATTCTCTTTTTAGAAAACTGGCAACATCATTGATTGTTTGTGCAATTTCAGTTTCGAAACCTTTTTCGTGAGCATCTTTCATGTTTATATCGCTCTGATATAAAATAGACAATTTGTCGGCCAAAATCTTGATCTTAAAACCGTCCATTACGCGACTATCAGTGATGGGGTTTCCCTCTTCTCTGGACAAACCGAGCTTAACTGGCTCTCCTTTGTCATCTAGTGCGCCATCATAAGCATTTGCTGCGGCCTGATGAATGCCCTGAATTATTTCATACGTTGTTGCCATTATCTATCTCCTCTGTATTTGGTCGCCAGCCACTGAACCATCTGTCTTCGCGGTGTTCGACCCACTTTATATAGCATTTGAAACAACAATCGTACTTTCCCATATATAAATCGTCTACCATTTCAAACGAATAAACGCTACAAACGGGACATACACGATTGCTTTCCTTATTAAGTAGTTTTTTAGAAACTAAAAAACCTTCTTTTTCAACACGTTCTGATGCTTGTTTCTTTTCATATTGCTTTTTATAAAATTCTTTGGAATTTTCAATATGTTCTTTTTCTTTTTCGGGGGTCCATCCAGCCTTTGGATTCTGTATGGCCTCTGTTCCATATTTCTTTTCTATAGCCTTTTCAAGCTTTATAATATAGTTTTGATCTTTTTTCATCTTAAATACCTTACTATATTTAGTATCAAATGTTAAAAAAAAAGCCCCGCCTGCCGAAGCAGACGGGACCGAATTAAAAATTAACTTCCAAGAAGCAATTTAACAATTCTTAGTCATCAAGAAGGTTTTTCAACTCATCAATTTGCTCTTGCTGCTCTTTGACAGCTTCAACAAGAATTGAAGTCAATCTTGAATAGTCGATTCCTGCGGTACCGGAATCATCAGTGTGAACACAAGCTGGAACAACTTTTTGAACTTCTTGAGCAATGAAGCCGAAGTCTTGTGAGTTGTCTTTTTTCCAACTGAAGTTAACGCCGCGAAGTGCTTTAATCGTATCAACAGCATTATCCATTGTTTCAACATTGGTTTTCAATGTTTCATCTGAATAAGTGACGAAAGAAGCTGCACGAATGCGGTTTGCGTTGTTGGCACCATCAGCAACGTCGATTGCGTATTCCGTGGAGGCATCGCCACCCAGGGAGAGCAATACTGTGCCGGAGCTATTTGCCATCTGAAGCAAGTTTTCACTAACATCATAGAGCAAATACTCATTTGCAGCGCCACCGAAGACTTTGAAATCAGCACCTGATCCATCAGAGCCAACTGTGAGAGCACCGTCCAGGGAGACAACGCCTGCAGCGGTCATAGTGACACCAGTGGCACCATATCCGCCACCGACAGTTACCTGACCACTCAAGGTTGATGTAGTATCAACGGTCAATGCACCATTAGCTTGAAGGTTACCAGCACTGCTGACAGTAACACCTGTGGAACCATAACCACCACCGATGTTAAGACCACCAGCAACGGATCCGTTACCGGCTGTTGTAAGTCCACCGTCAGCTTGGAATGTACCGCGTGAGGTCAAGTTACCGTTTGCAGAATTGAACGACATACCAGCGTCTGCATTGCTGGTGTAACCACCGACAAATGCAACAGTACCGCTCAAGCTTGTTGTACCAATGATGACTGAATCTCCAGAGATAGCCATACCATTGGAACCGGAAAGTTTACCGGTGACGGTTGTGATGTCGGAAGCAGCGTTACCGAGGGTAACGTTAGCGTCCATGGACACAGCCTGCTCAAATGTGACGGCGGCACCAGCGAAACGAAGTTCGTCGGTTCCATTTTCGTCATATTCAACAGAGGCATCACCACCTGTACCGAACTCTAGTTTAGTGTCGTCACTAAATCTCATGGAAGCACCAGCATAAAGCAATGTGTCTGTTCCATCTTCGTCGTACTCAAGTGAGACATCCTGACCACTACCGAAGTAGATCTTTTTGTCATCAGCGATGTAAATATCACCGAATTCTGCATCTGCTGAACCGAGGTCGGCTCCACCGGCTGAGTCTGGGATCAAACGAGTGTTGACAGTTACAGATGTGAAAGTTGCTGAAGTTGCAGTATTGGCACCAATGATGGTGTTATCAATTGCACCACTGTCTACGTTGATGTTTGTCATTGCTTGGCTAGCACAGTCCATTGCAGCACCAAGAGCATCAGCGCGGAGGTCATCGACGTAAGCGACACCGTCTATATAAAGATCTTTCCACTGTTTAGCAGAAGAACCAAGATCACGAGCATCGTCACCGGATGGAACTAGGTCTGAACCAATTTGGCCAGTTACAGTAACGGTATCGCCAGCAGCGTCACCAAGGGTGACTGCACCGTCGAAAGTTACGGCTTGTTCGAATGTGACGGCAGCACCTGCGAAACGAAGTTCGTCAGTACCATCTTCATCATATTCGACTGATGCATCAAAACCTGTACCGAAGTAAAGTTTTTTATCATCTGGAATTGACATACCCAATGAAGCGGTCAATTCACCGGAAACGGTAATTACATCGTCTTCATCAGCGCCGAGAGTGACGTTTCCATCAAGCTGTGCGGCACCTGAAACGTGAAGTCCGTCTGGGGTGTGCCAGCGGTCATCACCGTGGTCCCAAACGAGTTTGGCGTGTGGTGATGAGGCATCACCGAGCAAAATACCAGCACCATCTGTGTTCGCGGCAGTTGCACCAGAGGCGATAAGAATAAACTTATCAGCGATGTGCAATTCTGTTTCGTGATTTGTGACAGTGTTGACAGCACCCTGAACTTCAAGATTACCTTGGATGCGAACGCTTTCTTGGAACAATACACCCAATGAAGCGGTAAGTGAGGTACACTTAACGGTGGATGTAGAGCTTTCACCAATTGTAGTTCCGTCAATAGCACCACCATCAACATTGACATTTGTCAATGCTTGGTTGTTAAGATTCTGAGCAGAACTCCAAGTCAAACCACCAGAGATGGTTGCAGCAGAGATATCGCCAGAATCGATGTTGACATTTGTCAAGTTCTGACTGTTAAGGTTCTGGGCAGCACTCCAAGTCAAACCACCAGAGATGGTTGCTGCGGAGATGTCACCAGAATCGATGTTGACATTGGTCAATGCTTGGCTAGCGCAGTTCAAGGCCGCTCCAAGTGCATCAGCACGAAGATCGTCAATGTAAGCAACGCCGTCAAGGTGGAGGTCCTTCCACTGAAGGTCGGAAGTACCGAGATCGCGAGCGTCATCGGATGACGGAACGAGATCTGAGTCGAAACGACCAGTTGCAGTGATAGTATCGCTGGTAGCATTACCGAGGTCAACGTTTCCGTTGAGCGTCGTGGCACCGTGTACGGTGACCGCAGCATCAGCGACGACTGCACCTTCAAAAGAAGCAGCGCCTATAACATCAAGTGTTCCTTGAAGTTGGGAGTCTCCAGTAGCATGAAGTGTACCGGAAACAGCGGCGTTTCCATTAATTACAGCGCTTGTACCAATGATAGCGGCAAAAGTACCGGCGGCTGCGGAGTTTGCACCAATAGCTGTTCCGTCAATTGCGCCACCATCAATGTTGATGTTGTCAAGAGCAGCGCTCTCGATGAAATGTGCGCGGGTCATCTTGCGAAGAGTTCCGCCTGCGCCGTCATCAATAACAATGAGGTCGCCGTCTGCAACAGTGGTTGTTGCAGACAAGTTTTGAATGTCTAGTGTAAAAGTAAGGTCGTACTCATCTCCATCAATGCCGTGACTTACGTCGCTCCAGTTGATGTCGATAGCGCCACCTTCGATAAATTTAAGTTGAGCACCACCAGTGATGTTCAACTCTGTTCCGTCGCCGTCTTCCAAACTGAAGCCGCCGCCAACTACGCTTTCGTAGCCAGTGGAGTCTTTCATGTAAAGTTTAACGTCGCCGGAATCGCTTGAGGCAGATGCAAAGACTTGTACTGCGGCTCCGTCTGGGCCTGGGGCCGAGCCGGTTACGCGATCCATGATCATACCAAAATTATTCAGTGAAGTAGCCATAATATATTTTTCTCCTATATATTAAGTTTTAGTTAAAAGGTTAAGATACAAATACAGCAGTACACTGAGCATACTTGTGCCTAAACACGGATATACTAATGTGTGCACTACACCAAAAGGGAGTAAATTACTGCCGCATATGTAAGTGAAAATGAGCCACGGGCGATGCCGTGGGCTCATATATAAGTAGTTTGTTTGGTATGTTTTGGAACGAAAAAGGTGACCAATTGGTCAGGTTTTTGAAAGTTTTTTAGTCGTCGATCTTGACAACAACACGACTTAATTCAGCCAACAATCCATCTACTTGATTTTGTAGAGAAATCATTTTTTCGTGTTGTTCTTTGACAACCTCGACAAGAATTGGAATGATTTTTGTATAGTCTAAAGACTTTGCATCTTCGCTATCCTCTTCCCAAGTTACTGCTTCTGGAATTATTTTTCCAACGTCCTCTGCGATAAATCCCAAGTCTTGTTGACCGCCGTCTTTCCAATTAAAACGGACACCCTCTATTTTCTCAAGCATAGAAAATGGCTTATCGATTCTACTAATCCCTTCTTTATATCTGCGAGAACTATATGTAGAAAAGCTATTGGCACAGATTCCGCCTGCAACTCCAGCAGTATTTGGAAGAGTTAGTCTCCAACTGATATCTGCGCCTGCAACTCCCATACCAGTATATCCAGTTTCTGGATCATACCTTAAGTTCCACGCAGCTTCCGTTATTCCGGCCCTATTATATTGGACCATAGTGGTAGCACCGGGTGCGGCGCTTGTTCCGCCCAAGCGACCCTCTTGCTTTTCCTTTTTAACTCTTTTTTCTGCGTGTTGTCTAATAATTGATACTAATTTACCGTGGCTATAATTTCCGATTGCCATGATTAAATCCCCCTATGTCTAAATTTTAGTTGTTTTTAATTTCAACAGCTATGGCGAATACGCCAACAGTCAATGCGATACCAGCTAGCACTCCACCTGCTAACCACCAAACATAATAATCAGAAGGACTATCTTCGACCATTTTGGTAAGACGATCAATTTCTTGCTCTTTGATGTCAAGAAGAGACATATACTTTGCTTCCGCTGTATCCAAACTAGCTTGAAGACTCTCTACGGTCAGATTACATCTTGCTTTTTCTTTTGACAATTCGTAGTCGATTTCAATGCCGCATTCTTCTGCAGTATATTTTTTGTCAGTTAACATCTGTGCGGCAGCAATTGTATTTAGAAATACTCCATCATAAGGCGCTTTCTGCCCCTTTTTCAATTCCATAACAATCGGCTGATCTAACAAGGACGTTTGTGCAAAAATAGATGCTGGGAATATAAGAGTTAGTGCCAATACTAAACAAGTGATATATTTCATTCTGTTTCACTATTCTCCACGTAAGTTATACCATACATTTCGCTAATTAATTTTGCCAAACTGTCAGGGTCATTGATGTTCTCTTCGACCAATTCTTTAATTTCTTTAATTTTGTCTGCCTCTAGTTCTTTTTTCTTATCTGCGTAGTCTTTCTCTATAGCGTCAATCACTTCTGCGTATTTCTTGATGATTGCATCTCTTTTTTCTATCTCTTCTTTGTATGAGTCGTTGATAATTTCTATTTGCTTATCATAGCTGTCTCTTTTAATTCGTAATAGTTCTGTTGTTTTTTCTGATTTCGATTCAAAATAAAACCAAGTTGCAAATGCATATAATATGGCAATAAAATATTGCCAATACTCTTTAATAAATTCAAAGATTTTTGTAAACACTTTCTTTATGGCTAACCAAGATATCATTTATTTACCATGTCTCCAGCGAGAAGCAATGTCAGCCAAACCCTCAATGCCAATATAGGCGAGAGAAATAGCAACCCAATCCTCAGATTGCAGTGGTACTGTCTCTGTTAACATAAGGGCTGTGGCTGTTAGCCAGACCATCAGTTTTCTAGAGACTAATTTTGATAATACTAAGTCTAGTGCGTGTTTCAACATTATTGCTCCGGGCGATCTGGTAACAGGCCGAGGGCAAAGAAACAACCGGCGATCAACCACATTATCGTGTTGAATGGGGCCGGGAATCCAAAGCCGCCTGTGAAGCAGATCAGGCCTTTAAAAAAGTTTAGTTTTTGTTTTGAAAGTTTCATAATAATATAAATAGTTTTATTATTGGTTCACATACGCAAAACCTTCTCTTTTTTCGATATCAATTGTCATATCTACAATATCTTTAAGGCCATCAATATGAGAAATAAGCATAACTATTGGATAATAGTTCTTAACCATATCTAGGATACGGACAAACCCTTCCATATTTTCTTCGTCAAGGGCAGTTGCTGGCTCATCTAAAATAAAGAGATTACCTTTTGGAAGATTAGATACTGAAAGAAGAGCTAGACGTATTGCCATGGCACTTATTGTTTTCTCTGCTCCTGAGCCCATTTCGATAGGCCTTGGGTCATATTTCGGATGTTTAATAAAGATGTCCAACTTATTTCCATCGTTTTCAAAAAACACCTCAAAGTCAACAACATTGGCCAATACCTTAGAGACTTCATCATTAATAGCTGGCAACTTATTCTTAATAATATCATAAGATATACCATTGCTATGCATACATCTAAGGAATAGATCAAAAGCTGCATATTCTTCTCGCAACTGAGTTAATTCGTTCCTTTGTTCTGTCAAATGATTTAACTTTTCTCCCAAAGAGCCGTGGAGTTTGTATAATTCAAGGATCTCTCCTTCGCAAATCTCTAGAATACTATTATGTTCCTCTAATTCCTCATTCTTTTTTTGTTTCTGTTCGATTAGACTCTCAAGATTTTCAATAACCTCTTTGTTATCTTCATATTCTTTAATCTTTTTGTCCAATTGTTCCGTTTCTAGCCCAAGTTGAGATACTTTAGCAGTATTTTTCTCAATTCTTAGCTCATTTTGGGCTATTTCGTTCGCTAAGTCATTTTTTCTCTCCAAAACTTGATTATATTTCTCAAGATGGTCGTCTATTTGCTCTGGATCCAGCTTTTCGATGGAATGTTTTACCTCGTTTATTTCGTTGTTGAGAACATTAAGTTTATTATCGAATTTTGGTAGGCCCTCTTTAGCAGTGTGAGCGTCACATATGAAGCGACAGTTAAGATACTGGTCGCCACAAGGTACTTCTGACAATAAGCCGACTTTCTTTTTGTTTGTTTCATATTCTTTTTCTTCCGATTGTACAGATGTATACAATTCGTTGAGTTTCTTGGTTTTTTCTTGAATTATAGATCTCTTGAGATCCAGTTCCTCAATATCAAACCCACTGAGAAAGTTTGTAATTTTCTCATACTGTCCTGTTTTCTCTTCGCACATTTCTTTAAGATGGCTGGACTCTCTTACAAGAGATGTGACCTCATCTATTTTGATTGAACGAAGATTTTTAACCTCAACGATATCAATAATTTCAGCAGGAATTGAAACGATCTTATTTACCAACTCGCCAATAGACTCTTCTGTCTCCTCTATCAAATTCTTATATCGCTTACACTTGTCTTCTTGCTCCTTGGTCTTGTTCTCGTTTTTCATCAACTGAACGGTGGCCTTTTGGATGTCTTCATCGAACTCTTTACCTTCTAGCCTTTTTAGGGCTCCGCGAAGGTCGACGATATCATCCTTTGCCAATCTATACTTCTTTTCAAAGATCTCCAAATCAAGAAACTTAGCTAAAATCTCTTTTCGCTTTGTAGAACCTTCATTTATGAATGCTAAAGAACCAAGCTGTGAAGCCATTGACGTTAATAGAAAATCATCAATGGTCCCCAACATTTTTCTAATGTTTGCATCGGTACCGTTTCTTGTCAACCCATTGTGACTAGTGGTATCACCAGTGACAGCATTGCAACTATTAAATTCTACATTAGTTTTTGCTTCAACTGTCTCTTCGCCATGAAGACGCTTTGTATATTTCTCAGAATCTCTTTCGACGATATATAAATCATTGTTAATTGAGAATTCTACCTTGCCGACACATTCATCCCTATTCTGGTTAATAACATTTAGATTTTTTCTTTCATTTTTTGAAGTAGAATTAAAAAGAGTATATAATAGTCCATCAATAATACTGGATTTACCGGAATAATTCTTTCCGAAAACTCCGACGATTCCATTCTTATTAGTAAAATCAATGGCGTTTTCCTCTCCATAGTTAAACAAATTATTCCACTCAAACTTGTTCAACTTCCACTTAATGTTCCTTGTAATTTCCTCATCTTGCTCTGCAAGAGTATTAAATTTTCTGTTAATCTCAAATACTTTTTCTAGAATGTCCTCATCAGGCTCGAAGTCTTTTAGATACTCACAAATAAACTCTTCTTGTACCGTGATATCCCGAAGATCTTCTTTGATCAGCCCCCCAGTTAACTCCTCGACACTTCCCCTTTCTCCCGCAGAGCGATTAAGGAAAGTAACAACCTCTGGCTTAAATCGAGATTTAGCAACGTCCATTGCTTTTCTTAACTTGTCAAGAGGCAAATTGCTATTGGTAACCAAGCGCAAGCGAGCGCCTTCTGGGGCCGTGACACCTTTGGGAATTCGACCGGCTGGCGTTAATACAACAGTAACGAATGGTTTGGGGTTTAGAAGAACGTGGTGTTTACAGGTAAAACTATCTTTCCCCTTGATATCCCAGATCAAGAATCCCTTGTCGTTTGTTTCTCCGTGGTTTTGCTGGATTGTTGATCCTGCATATCGGATTCTCTTTTCTTCATCCAAAACCTGATTGGTTTTATGAATATCCCCCAGAAGAGCAAAATCGAACTTATCAAATATAGAAATGTCATTTTCTCCGTACTCCATTGTCCAGCCGATGTCTGTTTTACACCCACTAATAGAGCCGTGATAAAGAGCGATATTGATTTTATCTGGATTGGAAGGCGGAGCCCAGTTGTCTTCATCAAAAACAGACAACACATTTAGTGTAAAATCGTCATCCAATACAGTCTCACCAGAATTTTTTAGAAGATGTAAATTTGGATGAGCTAAGGCGTCTGCAATAGGTGTCAGTGCATCTTGTCTGCTTGAGTTTTTTAGATTGCCGTCGTGGTTGCCCAGAATTATATAAGTCGGGGCAATATCGGCCAAGTTTCTAAAAAAGTCAGTGGCCATATCAACAAACTCAGGAGATATTTGCGTCTTGGTATGAGCAATATCTCCGCAGTGAACAATATAGTCCACCTTTTGTTGCTTAAGCTTTTTATACAACTGCTTAAAGACCTGTTTATATTCATCGTGGTATTTTAGATTTCGGATATGGGTATCCGCTATATGTGCAAACTTCATACTTATATCTTATATTATGTGAGGGAAAAAAGCAAGTGTTTTTTTTATTTAATCCAAAGAAGAATCTGATCGCCAATCTTCTTATGAGAGAATTTTCTAGAAAGTGTTATAAAATCAATGTTTTCTGGGATTTTGCCTGAAAACCTTTTTAAGAAAGAGACTGTCTTTTTATATGGCTTGTCGCCATCGCGGACCAATATTTTTAGATTACATTCGGGATGATCTTTGACATATTTTTCCCAAACAGTTTTAGTGTAATCATTATAATCCGCATCAGAAAAGATGATCTTGGTGGGCTGAACAAAGTCCAGTGAACCGCTCAGTGCGGCTTGCTTAAGGGCTCCGCCTCCAGCACTATGACCAATCAATGTTACTGTATTTGGGTGCTCAAAGAGTTCGGAGGAAAAGTATCTATAGATTGCGACGAGAGCACATTCTGAAAACAAGTTCAAGTCTTCGTATGGCTTTGCCCCTACCCAGGCTTTATTTTGTCTTGATCTTGGGGTAGAAGTATTTTGGGACCAGGGCATTTCTGGGAAAATTAGTATGAAGTTCTTATCATTCATTAGGGTTTTTATATTCCTGGCCAACCTAACATCGAAATCGTGCTCTCCAAATCCTTCGAGGCCGTGGAAAAAGAATACAAATTCTACTGGTTTTTTATAATCAATTGTAGATGGGGCAAAAACTATGGCATCTCGATGACCTCTGGGGTGTTTCTTGTCTGCATACCCGTTGCCAGGAATTGTGCCAATAAAGGTTGTTCCCGTTACTCCATGCTTCTCTAGGGCTTTGACCCAGCGAGTCTTAGTCTTCTCGGAAACTCCTAGAGGGCTTATAATAACAGAAGAATCTTCTTCGGCGTGGGCACTTGCACAAAGTAGACTCAGCAAAATTAAAAATAGTGGGATTAAAAATGGTATTTTAAATTTCATCTTTTCTCGGATAGATATTTGGCGGCTTCTTCTCTTATTATATCCTGAAGCTCTATTCCTGTTAAGTTTAGTTTTGCCTCTTTCGCGTGGATATGTAGGGCAGCAAGGTAATTCTTGATTGGACCAGAAGTGCATCCGACCTTTTTGTCGGTCTCTTTCTTGTGGACACAAGTTTTACCCCTGTTCTTTCCAGCGCCCCTCTTCGTGTAATAAGGCATCCTAGTTTTCCTCTACGATCTTTTCTTGAACTAGCTTCTTAAACTCTTCGCGGATCATCTCCATCAATTGTGATTTGGGAATATCCACGGTTAAATTCTCTTGTTCGACCTCTTCAGCGGCTTGTAGCTCTTCTAAAATGATCTCTTGTAATCTGGCTTTTGTTATTTCCATAAGTCTATATCCTTTATAAGAAATTAGAAATTCTGTAAAGTAAATAGTTTTCCGAATCTAAAAAGGATGCTTGTTTTTTTCTTTCTAAAAACTCCTGTCTTCCCATCTCTGCTACGTCATCATGAGACGAGACATCAACTTTATAAAGCTCTACTCCATACTTAAGAAGGTTTGTTATAAGTTTGTGAGCTTTTTTCTCTGCATCTTGGTCAAGAGCGATATAAACGGGGGTATCGTTTTTTACAATTTCCTTAAAAAGTTTTGAACCCTCTTTCAATGTAGAGCCCAAAATCGGAATAGAATTGGGTCCAGCCACAACAGCATCAAATACGCCCTCTGTTATAACCACATCGTTTTCAAAATCAACATAAAGTTGATTGAAGATCATATTATTCTTTTTAACCCTGGGGTTCATATATTTTCGCCAATTATCCCCATAGCTCCTGGCTACAAAATAATTTACATACCCAGCCATGTTAAAAGAAGGTATAACCACTCTCCCTTCATATTCGCCTTTGGGACAGTATCCTATTTTCCAATATAGAATGTCTTCTTTAGTTATTCCCCTATTAATTAGATACTTCAGGGGAGCAGAGGCAGATCTTGGCAGATTCTTGTTTGCCAAAGAAACAAACTCATTTGGCAATGACAGCGTTGTTTCTATCTCCTCGACCGGTTTTTCAAAAAAAGACTGGATTTGTAATTCAAAGTTATCTAGTTTTATTTGGCCGTCTAGCTCTTTCCATTTCTTTTTTTGATTGTAGTCCCCATAACTACGGACGAGGCGGAATAGGCTTGTGCCAGAATAGTCGCAAACCCAACATTTAAAAACGTCTTTATCGATATTAACAGATAATTTTGGCTTATGATGATTACATTTCGGACACTGGAATACGTGTTCACCGCCTGTCCGATAATTACGTCCAAAGATGTCTTTAATTATTTTTAGTTTTTCGCTGTTCGACAAGCTTCTGTCCCGCTCTCGCTATCACAATACTATCTGCAATATCGTAATATTTTGGTTTTGGGTTTCCAGCACTCGTATACTCTACATCAAAAGCGGGTTCGTTGTCAAGTAAAAAATTTAAAACTACCTGTTTTGCCTTCTGACCCTTGGGAATCTTTATACCGCACTGCTTTCTTGCAGAGGGGGCAGAGATGTATTCTGGGGTTCTTCCCAGGTTTTGGAAGCATAAATAGGATACGATGCCATTAAAGGCAGAAAGGATTGATAGCGTTTTAGCGGATGAAAATCCACTGCGAAACATTTGCAAGCTCTTCTCTATATACACCTCTTCCGGGGCGTATTTGGTCTCAATTTCACCTAGTTTTCTCTTTACAAATGCTGCTTTAACAAACAGATCTGGGAACTTGTTTTTGTTTCTCAAGTCCCAAGCGTCGGTGAAGATAACTTCATTGTTGTGGATTATTGTTGCGCCGATAATACTAGTGGAAACGTCTAAACCTAAAATCATATAGCTATTATACTATATGTCGAGCTTAAGTTTAAATGTTAAATCTCTTTGTTCTGTTTTCTTGACTGGTGTGGCTAATTTTGCAATTGCAATTAAATTCTTGTGTTCGTCAAAAATTCCAACTTTAGAAATATAAACTTGATGATCAAAATCTGGTGTCACATCTGAATGTGCGCCAGACATATGATTATAGAGCTTGACCTCTTCTCTCTCTTTATAACCTTTTTGGTCTTGGTCGCTACCAGTCATTTGACCATGCTGGATATAGGTGGGGTTATTAGAATAGTTTAGTGCACCCTGTGGTGCGTGAGCCATCATCATGACAGAGGGCGTCTGAGTTACTCCATTAAACGACATTTGGAAGCTTGATGCGGTATGAGTTGTTCCGGTCATCTGATCATCATCAGCGCCTGCACCAAAATGAGTCCAAGATGGAGAAACCGCTGTGCCGTCGTATCCTTCTTGGTGATCGCCATTGGAAAGGTCCCAAGAGCCCGTTAGGACGAGGAAGCCTTCGTTGTACAAAACAACTCCTGCCACGCTGCCGGAACCTGTGCTACCAGTTGGCCCTGTTTGGATTAGTTCTCCATTTTCTTTTTCATCTCTCAAGGTTCCTATCAAAGAGCCTGTAATATAAAAATTAAGCTCCAATGTCCCCTTTTTGATCCTCGAACCATAAAAAATGGACGGAATGCTTATCAGACCAAGCTCTTGTTCATATTTGTCCCAGCCACCAATCGAACTTATATCACCAGTATAAGAGGCAGAATAGTGGATACTATGATGCGTATAGAAATCCAGAGTATTTTTTAAACCTCGAATTTCACTCCTTGCCTGACCTTCTGTAAAATATTGTCTGGAAATGCTAGCAGATAGAGGATACTCACTCTGCATTTCATCTCCGTAATTATTGTCTGTGAAGAAGCCGTCCACACTAACTGTCTTAAACGCATTGTAATCTCCGTTCTTAACTACGAATGGATAAATTAATTGATTTTGATCGACATTAATTTCGTGGAGGCTGATATATCCGGTGTCAACGTGTAGGTGTTTTTCGTGAAATTCACCATCAACATTGGGTGTATTATTATAATAGATCTGGCCATTATAAACATAAAACTCGCTATAAGGATAGGCCCTTACAACGTTTCTTATTACATCATTTCTACCGAACTTATAAAAAGGCATTGCAAAGATAAATAGTTACTGTTGGAATAAACTTCTAGTAATCTAGTCTGACTCGGAAAGTCAACTCTGTTTCTGGAGTCTTCTTGATTGGCTCGCTCAGTTTAGCAACTGCCAACAATTCATTATCGGCTGAATATAGGCCAATTGTTGTAACATAAGAAACTGGCTGATCAAGACTGCTCTCTTTTACTCGAATCTTACTTCCTGTAACGTAAGTTGGGTTTGAACTATAGTTGAACTCATTGTGAGATGCTCTACAGAAATAAATCGTAGAGTTAAGCTCAGTCGTATTATTGAATTCCATATTATACATTGTGCTTCTAAACCCACCTGCGGAGGCAGAAATTGAAGCACTCACCATGCAAGCCTCAACTGAAGCAGTGTGTGCACTAATAAACGTACCAGCCGGAATGAAACCAAATGGACTGGCACCGTCATAAGTAGCATCTAGTGCAACATCGGTGTTTAACTCGCTGTATGGAGTGTCGAACAGGGCGTTGTCTCGGAACACAGAGGAGGTAACCACTGCGATACCAGCTTGATAATAAACATGGCCCAAGCTCTTACCTGCTGTGCCTGCATCTGCAGAAGCGGAATATAGCAAACCATATTCACCTGCAGGGGAATCAACGCGATAATTTGTGGTGGCGTTATGATCCTGAAGTGCCAAAATCATATCCGAATTCATATCTCTTGGAACAGATAGGCCTGGATCATTCTCGAACACACCGTCGTCAAACTGTGGGCCTGCTGCTGAACCAGTCATAAGTTCAAGTTTAAATGAACCTTTTTTAATTTCATCCTTCGACAAAAGGCGAGCAATATTAAGAAAGAAGACGGAATCCATTTTCTCAACTTTTCCATTGTCCTCGGTTGTTCTGTCGCCATCTCTATCAAAATCAAGAATGTTACCATCGACATCATGGCCGTTTAGCAACTGTGCCATCTGATTATAGATTTGAATCTTTTCGGCATTTTGGGTGGCGGTGGAGGATGATAGATGGCTAGTATTTGAATATCCCATTGTGATATCAAAAATATGATTTGCAGAAGAACTCAGGTGCGGATAGTCATAAACGGACTGAAACATACCATGAGAAAAATTCTTAACGTTTGTTTCTGTATCACCATCGAGATACGTTCCCGAAACTATAGATCCTGTAATGGGAATTGACTCGTGTAGCAGAGTTCTAGTGTTTGCCACATCATTGTTTGAAAAGTTTTTAAATACGGTTGCCATTATGTTCTCCTGTAATTATTAGCCAGCCTGATATCGTAAAAAGCGAACCGGAACATCAATCTTATATCCGGTGGTGCCGCCTGTAATTCTTATCACTGAATCGATTATATAAAAAGTCAAGCCGGAAAGATCGGTCCACGTTTGACTGCTTTTACCCAATTTGGTGAATAAGAACGTGCTTGAATTAAGCTCAAGGGAAGATCTGATCTTGAATTGGAATCTTGATCCACAAGGTCCATCGACTCCAGGGACGAGATCTTTGTTGAGTGCTGTGACCATATTCGTATCTACGCCCATTTGAAAGTTGTAGGTAGCGATATTGTCATCGTCAACGAAAGAAGGCTGTCTAATTGTTCCATCTGGTTGTGAAATTACTCCCAACCTGTGGTCCATTTCTACAATATATCGAGTTTCTTTTAAATCGGGATCAATTGTAAAATCTTGGGAAATCTCTGTGGTGTGGAGACCCTGGTCTACAATGATCATTCTTTGCATTGATGCTGGGTTTTCACCGAGCATTAGGCCCTCGCCTTTGATATCAATATTGTTGTCTTTGAATTTGTCTTCCGTTTCTTTGTTTACTGCAACAACAAACATATTTTTAGCTTCGCCAGAATCGCCATTCCTTGCAAGACTAACATTCTCGTTCAATTTCATAATTGGCAAGAATCTCAAATTTGTTCTTGGAATGGAAAGAAGCTTGTGCTTCATTGTGGAAGTGTTGTTTGTGAAGGCTTCTAACACTGGTGACTTTAAAATGTCTAGGTCGTAATATGCGGACCCACTAGTGTGGTCCAAATCGTATAGACTATAATCAATTTCGTCGTCCGCGAAAGCGTATTTAACCACCTTAAAGGAGCCATCTCCTTTGGCTAACCTAAATCGGCCTGTATCTGTTAAGACCGCATCAAGGATTATGTCACCACTATTATCTAAAAACGCCATGAAATCGCTCCTTTATATTGTAAATAAATAGTTTTCATTATAAATAGTTCCTCTTTCTTTAATGTGCAATTCTATTTTTACATTCTTTTTCATAAATTTCTTAAAAATTCTCGGGGCCTCCAGCGGTGGTCGATGATGCGCCCTTGTCACTTCCGCCAGGGAGAGTATCTTCAAGTGCCCCCTTTTGTTCTTCCGCATTTTCTGCATTCTCGGCATTAACGACATCAAATGCGTTAAGTCCAAAGTAGGTTTTTACAACAACATTTGGTGGCGGTTCAATTGGTTGCATAGCAAGTATAGGATTCGGCTTTATATTTGTAAGGTTATCATGATCTGTAGTAAAGTTTACATTTAAATCAATTTTTCTTCCAGTTGAGCGCGATACCAAACGAATTTTAAACTTTTTTTCGTTCCATATTGACTCTGCTGCAATGCCAAGAACCGGGTCCTGAGTAGTGACGGCTGTATTGCTTCCTGCCAGACCAGAAGCTTCTTCGTTTAACAAAGTTTGTACCAAGGCTGGTGAAATTTGTATATATTTTCTCATACTTTGAGAGTGTGTCTTGTTCTTCATAAATCCATCATCTGGGCTCAATACAGATACCAATGGATACAGCGCTCCGCCATCGTCTACCATTTCAAATTGATAGATTGGGGATGGGTTGGAAAACTTTGCGTGGGTATCTATCGTTCTAAACATATAATAATATTTAGTATTTGGTACCACAGTATCTACAAATCCGGCAGAAGATGCTAGGGTGGTTCTATATATATCACCAAACTCTTCATATGAATTTGGCTTAACTGTTGTCCTATAAGTCTCATAACTATATGGAAATTCATCAGATTTATATCGTAGATAAGGTTCTAAAAAGTTATCATTCTGATCTTTGAAAGTTCGGTCTTGGGCAATACGAATCTGATCAAGCAATACGGCTTCGCCTTCATTAAGAGCGATGGGTGGCAAATCTCTTTCGCCAGAGTCTGGTGAAAAGGAAAGTAATATCTTATTCGATACTCCCATATAAGGCAATATCTCAACTTCGGGCGGCATGGGCGGATCATCAAAGATTGTTGATCGATCACCATAGTACGGTGTCTCTATTAGGTAAACGTTTTGTCTAACAATCGCATCCATATAAGTGGCAAATTCTGCCTCCGTGCCAGCGCTGTTCTTCTTTGCCCAATAATGAAGTTCTTTAGTCTCTCCAACTGCAGTTGCTTGTTCATAAGTTGTTTTTTGATTCGGCTCCTGAAATTGTCCATAAGTAAACTTATCGCCGCCGACTATTGGGGCAATTCTTTCTGAAGAATCTGGATTCTTTGGATTTACGACATGAAGATCATATTGATATGTTGA
>Ga0315338_1002334_pt1 | contig 19202 bp, 17 predicted proteins | sample ASW8metaG_FD_204518 | JGI IMG/M metagenome (GOLD analysis project Ga0315338, IMG submission 204518) | Ammonia-oxidizing marine archaeal communities from Monterey Bay, California, United States - ASW #8 | ecosystem: Environmental > Aquatic > Marine > Coastal | place: USA: California | collected... | reverse complement strand
GCGGCCGTCGCCTCCCATGCCGGTTGTGCCGCGAGGGCGGACTGCACCGCCTTGTCGACATCCTCCACCGAGGCGTAGGGGCAGTTGGCGGCGACTTCTCCGGTCGCCGGGTTGAAGATTTCGCCGGTGCGCCCGCTGCTGCCGCTGTCGCGGGCACCGTTGATGAAGTGATAAAGCTGTTCAGCCATGTCCGTTTCCCTGTGTTCCAGTCAACTGCCTAATAGGCGCTAATGACGTCGCGGATGGTTCCGATCATCCGCTCGATATCTTTTTGTTCCGAGACGAAGGGCGGCGCGATCAGGATCGAGTCGCCGGTCACCTTGGTGAAGACGCCGGCCTTGTAGAGATCCTTGACGGCGCCGCTGCCACGCAGCCCCGGCGTACCATCCTGCGCCGCCAGATCGACCGCCGCCAGCATGCCGATGCCGCGTATGTCGGTCACGACTCCGAGCTCCTGCAGCGAGAAGACTTGATCGAGGAAATAGGACTCCATCTCCGCCGCGCGGGCGAACAGGTTTTCCTGCTCGTAGACCGCCAACGCCGCGATGCCCGCCGCGCAGGCCGCAGGATGCGCCGTGTAGGTGTATCCGTGATAGAACTCGATACCTTTTTCCGGGCCGGCCTCGGTTATCGTTTTGTAGATTTTGTCGCTGACAGCGACGCCGCCCATCGGGATCGCACCATTTGTTAGCGCCTTGGCCATGGTCATGATGTCGGGTTCGACACCGAAGCGCTGACCGGCGAAGTTCGTGCCCATGCGGCCGAAACCGGTGATCACTTCGTCGAAGATCAGCAGAATGCCATTGTCGTCGCAGATTTCGCGCAGCCGCTCCAGATAGCCCTTTGGCGGGACGTAGCAGCCGATCGACCCGGCCACCGGCTCGACGATGCAGGCTGCGATCGTGTCACCGCCATGCAGGTCGCAGAAACGCTGCAGGTCTTCCGCCAGTTCCACGCCGTTCTCCGGCTGTCCGCGACTGAAGCGGTTTTCTTCGAGCCAAGTGTGACGCAAATGCACCACGCCCGGCACGCCCAGCCCATACATCTCGCGGTTCCGCACCATGCCGCCGACCGAGAAACCGGCGAAGTTCACGCCGTGATAGCCGCGCTCTCGCCCGACCAGCCGCATGCGCTGCCCCTCGCCGTTCGCCCGGTGATAAAGCAACGCGATCTTGAGTGCCGTCTCGACCGCCTCCGACCCGGAATTGGCGAAAAAGATGTAATCCAGATCGCCCGGTGTCAGCCGGCTGATCTGCCGCGCGAACTCGAACGCCGCGGGATGGCCGTGGTTGAAGGACGGGATATAGGCCAGCTCGAGCATCTGCTCATGCACGGCTTCGGCGATCTCTGGCCGGCTTTGTCCGGCCGGCGAACAGAACAGCCCGGAAACGGCATCGATGAGCTCATGACCTTCATGGCTAGTGTAGTAGAGGCCCTTGCCTTCCACCACGAGCCGCGGGTCGCGCTTGAATTCCTTGTTCGCCGTGAACGGCAGCCAGAAATTTTCCAAATCGTTGGTCGGATAGCGCATTTCTTGTCTCCAAAAATCGCGGTGCGACCGCGTGCTGTGGAATTCTGCCAGTTCCATAGCAGATTTCGCAACTGGCTCGCGACTCTTTAGCAACTGGTGTGATGATTCTGAAGTTCGCCGCATTGAATACGACGAACTTCAGGATCCGAATCACACTAGATTCAAATAGTTGGTGTGCTGATTCACGCGAAATTCAATCACTTGAATTTCACGATCAGGACACTGGCTAGAATTCTTCACCTTCGAACCAATTGCGGCCTTCGCGGTCCTCGATCTCGACGACCCAGAGATCCGGATCACGGTCGATCTGCCGCGTTATGTAAGCATCGGCTTCCGCTTCCGGGGCCATTGCCCCATCGAGCGCCACCATCCAACCCATGTTCCCGTCTAGATCGCGCGCTTGGGTCAAAACCTTGCAGCCGTCACCGAGCGTGTTGATTTTGACCAGCACCATGCCTCGCTCTTTGTCGCCACGGCGCACGACAACGGCGGGAATCGCCGCAACCGTGCAGCGCCGCAGATGCGCGTGCACCCAGTGTTCGGTTTTAATTCGCGCCGGCATAACGGACCAAATCTACATCAAGGCAGGAATAAATGAAGGTCACCGCGTGCGCGGATGCGCGGCGCGGTATTCCGCGAGCAGTTGTGAATCTTCGACCTCGGTATAGCGCTGCGTCGACGACAAGGACGCGTGCCCCAGCAGCTCTTGAATAGAGCGAAGATCGCCACCTCCCGCCAGAAGATGCGTCGCGAAGGAATGGCGCAGCGCATGCGGCGTCGCGGTATCCGGCAAGCCGAGCCATCCCCGCACGATCCGCATGCTGCGCTGCGCCACCGCGGGATTGAGCGGGCCGCCGCGCACGCCGCGGAACAAGGGAGCACCGGGTTCCAAATGCAGCGGGCAAGCTTCGATATAGACTGCGATTGCCTCGCGCACCGCCGGCAGGACCGGCACCATTCGCTCCTTGGACCCTTTGCCGAGAACCGTCATCACGTCGCCTTCCGGCGCCTCGGCCCGGGTCAAGCCGAGGGCTTCCGAAATACGCAAACCGCAGCCATATAGAAGCGTGAACAGCGCAATGTCTCGCAACCCCACCCATGGCTCTTCCGCCAGTTCGCCGATTTGCGCGACGACGGCGGCTGCATCCGGCTTGGAAAGCGGCTTCGGCACCGAGTGGGGCAGTTTCGGCGACCGCACGGATTGGATGGCGTGGTTGGCGAAATGACCGTTGCGTTCGCACCAGCGGAAGAAACCGCGCACGACCGACAGGGCGCGCGCCGTCGATGTCCGGCTGAGGCCGTCCTGCGATCGTCTCGCCAGCCAGGACCGGAAATCCATAGGACGCAATGCGGCGACGGCGTTCGCCGTTGGCGCTTCGCCCAGATGGCCGGTCAGAAACCGGAAAAACCCGAACAGGTCGGTTTCATAGGCGACAAGCGTATTCGGCGACAGGCGGCGTTCATCTGCAAGCCAGGCGCGCCAATCGCCGATCAGCCCGGCGAGTTCATCCGAGACACCGAGTGCGGCAGTTGCCGTATCCGTCACCCCGGGAGCGACAGCCATAACCGGATGTCATGTTCGACGACCCGCCCCAGAAAGTTCAGCAGTTCCGTTCCCTGCCCGGCGTGAAACTTGCCCGGGCGCCGCGCACCGAATGCGATCAATGCCGGCGGCGTATATTCGGAGATTTCAAGGCGGATGAACGCGGCGGATCGTACCAATGTCGCGCCACCGCCGAAAATTTCCGGGTCGGCCGGCGAGTCGCTGCGCAGCTGGACCCGTTTGTTGTCACCCATCGTCGCCACCACCGCACCGGACACCAGCATGCGAAGCCCGGTCATCCGAAGCGGAAAGGGCGCGCCTTCTTCGGCTTCGATGCACAGGGTTACCACGTCGAGGTCGAGCATCACGGCAAAGTCAGTCGTGACGATCTGCATCGCCTGCTCGAAGGATTTCGCCGCCAACAAGGCGAGGACGCACTCATGGACACGGCTCTGCGTGTTCAAATTGGCGCGACTCGTCAGGATAATCTCGTCCTGGCGGGCGTTCAGCCGGGCGATCTCGGTGCGCAGCTGACCGATCATCGCAGTCTGGATATCGCTAACGCCCTCGCCAAACTCGCGGTCCGGCGCGGCCATCATCCTCAAGACATCGGGATTTCGCGACAGGAATTCCGGGTTGTCCTGCAGATAAGCAGCAACGCGTTCGTCCGTCAGATCGGCATCTTTTGGATCGGTTGATTCCTGCGTCATACTTCTTCCGTCCGCAGTTTACAGTATCGACTGGCCCGTCTTCTTCCAGTCGGCGAGAAACGCGTCGAGACCCTTGTCCGTCAGCGGATGTTTGAACAGAGACCATAATACGGCCGCCGGAACCGTCGCGACATGGGCGCCCATTTTCGCCGATTCCGCGATATGCATCGGCGAGCGCACCGATGCAACAAGAACTTCCGTCGTGAAACTCGGGTAGTTGGCGTAGACCTCGCAAATTTCGGCGATCAAATTCATGCCGTCGGCCGCTATATCGTCCAAGCGTCCAACGAAGGGCGATATGAAGCTGGCGCCCGCCTTGGCCGCGAGGATCGCCTGGTTCACCGAAAAGCACAGCGTAACGTTCACCATTGTCCCGTCTTGGGTGAGGATCTTGCAAGTTTTCAGCCCCGCCGGGGTCAAGGGAACCTTGACCGCGATATTGTCGGCGATGTCAGCCAGTTTTCGACCTTCGGCGAGCATTGTCTCATGGTCCGTCGCCGCCACCTCGGCGCTGACCGGCCCCTCGACGATCTCGCAAATTTCCGAAACCACTTCGAAAAAATCGCGGCCGGATTTCGCGATCAGAGACGGGTTCGTGGTCACGCCATCGAGCAATCCCGTATCCGCCAGTTCGCGAATTTCACCGATGTCGGCCGTATCTACAAAGAACTTCATTTACAATCTCCGCTCCCGAACGATGCCGCTTCGGTCTGGCGCGCCCGAACCGACTCTCCTAGACTCGCGCTCAATGACGCACGCTCAACCGACTCTTCCCGAGATATCATCCCCGCCGAAACCACGGGTCAAGGTACTTTTGCCGTTGCCGCTGGGAGATGCCTACGACTACGCGATCCCGGAAGGGCTCGACCTAGCGCCCGGCGACTTCGTGAAGGTTCCGCTCGGACCGCGGCAGGCCACGGGTGTCGTGTGGGATAAGCCCTTGCAGGAAACGGAAAGCAGCGTTTCAGAGGATCGGCTCAAACCGGTTCTCAACCGGCTTCCGGCCCCGCCGTTGCCACCCGAAAACCGCAAGCTGATTGAATGGATATCAAGCTACACGCTCTCGCAGCCGGGCGCCGTATTGCGCATGGCGATGAGCGTTCCGGCCGCCCTCGAGCCGGAAAAACCGCGAATCGCCTATGCGCTCGCCGACCCGGTTCCGGAAATTAGGCTGACCTCGGCAAGACAGCGCGTAATCGAACTGCTGGGAACGGTGCCCTCGCTTTCCACCAGCGATATCGTGCAGGAATTGGGTATCAGTGCCGGCGTCGTAAAAGGCCTCGCTCAGCTCGGGGCGCTGGAGGCGGTGCAACTGCCACCGGGCGGCCGCTTTACCGCACCCGACCCCGCGCGCGCCGGTCCCGTGCTGTCCGACGCGCAAGCCGATGCCGTCGCATCCTTGCGAGAAAGCGGTGAAGGGTTTTCCGTTACCTTGCTTGACGGCGTCACAGGCGCTGGAAAGACCGAAGTCTATTTCGAGGCGATCGCCGACACGCTCGAACGCGGAAAGCAGGCGTTGGTCCTATTGCCGGAGATTGCTCTCAGCGCGCAATGGCTCGACCGGTTCGAAGCGCGTTTTGGCGCACGGCCGGCGGAATGGCACTCGGACCTGACGCAGAGGCGGCGACGCACCACATGGCGAGCGGTGGCGGAGGGGAACGCCAGAATCGTGGTCGGCGCCCGTTCCGCACTGTTCCTGCCTTACCCGGAACTCGGTCTGATCGTCGTCGACGAAGAGCATGAAAGCGCGTTCAAGCAGGAGGACGGCGTCGCCTACCACGCGCGCGACATGGCGATCGTCCGTGCCCAGATTGGCGCGTTTCCGATCCTGCTGGCATCTGCAACCCCGTCGCTGGAGACCGTTTCCAACGCGGAAGCCGGCCGCTACACGCGGCTGCTTCTGCCAACCAGGCACGGCGGCGCGTCGTTGCCGGACATCCAACTGCTGGACCTGCGGCAGGACAAGCCAGAGCGGCAATGCTGGATATCGCCGACCCTGCGGCAAGCGCTCGTGGACACGCTGGCAGCGGAATCGCAATCGATGCTTTTTCTCAACCGCCGCGGATACGCGCCGTTAACACTTTGCCGCGCTTGCGGGCACCGGCTCGAATGCCCCAATTGCACAGCGTGGCTTGTCGAACACCGCTTCTCCGCCCGACTGCAGTGCCATCATTGCGGCTATTTTGGCCGGAAACCGGAAACCTGTGGCGCCTGCCAGGCGACGGACAGCTTCGTCGCCTGCGGGCCGGGCGTAGAGCGATTGGCGGAAGAGGTAATGACTTTCCTGCCCGACGCGCGACTTTGCATTGCCACTAGCGATTCCATCCACCGACCGTCCGAAGCCGCAGCATTTGTCGCCCAGGTCCTCGATCACGAGGTCGATATCGTCATCGGTACCCAGATCGTCGCAAAAGGACACCATTTCCCCAACTTGACCTTGGTCGGCGTGGTGGATGCCGATCTCGGCCTGTCCGGCGGCGATTTGCGGGCGGCGGAACGCACCTATCAACTGCTGCATCAAGTCGCGGGCCGCGCCGGTCGCGACGAAAAGCCGGGCCGGGTCTTATTGCAGACCTATCACCCGGACCATCCGGTAATGATCGCATTGGCCGAAGGCGACCGGGATGGCTTCCTCGAAGCGGAATCGATGGCACGCAAAGCCGGCGGCTGGCCGCCTTACGGACGGCTTGCCGCGCTGGTCGTATCCGGGCATGACGGCGATACAGTGGCCCGCTCCGCCCGAGAGCTGGCGCACTGCGCGCCGACGGGCGACCGGGTCCGCGTTCTCGGCCCCGCCCCGGCCCCCCTCGCCCTGCTTCGCGGCCGCCATCGCTGGCGCCTTCTGCTCAAGACCGATCGCGGCGTTTCCATCCAGGAAGTGCTGCGAGACTGGCTTCCTCGTGTATCCGTTCCGAACGCTGTGCGGGTCCATGTCGATATCGACCCGCACAGCTTCCTGTAAAACAGTCGGAGGGTCGCCCAGCAAACGCGACAAAATCGCGCTGTTGGGCGGCTTGAAAGGGCTTGGGGCGTATGCTACACACCGGTCGCTTCCGCGCAGGAACTAGCCGCGCGGGTGTACTTAATTGGGTGGCGCTAGACTCGCTCTTGCGGCAAATTCCGACCGATTTTTCTGGTATCCTTGGGGGTTCCCCAGTTGGCTTCAAACACGGCTGTATCTGAAATCGCCAATCGCTACGCGAACGCGTTGTTCGCACTGGCGGATGAACAAAGTCTGCTTGACGACGTCGCGGGGGATCTCGCGTCGCTGGTCGCGGCGATCGACGATAGCCAGGATTTACAACGGCTTGTCCGTAGCCCGGTGCTCAATCGCGCGGAACAAGGCAAGGCGATGTCGGCAATCCTGGACGCGATGGAGGTCAATGACCTGACCAAGCGTTTCGTCGGCTTGATCGCCCAGAACCGCCGGTTGTTCGCGTTGACTGACATGGTCAAAGGATATCTGGACGAGTTGGCTCGCCGCCGCGGCGAAGTCACAGCGGAAGTCACCGCGGCAAGAACACTGAGCGAAAGCCAGGTCGCCACGCTGCAGGAAACACTGCAGCGGTCACTTGGCGGCAAGGTTTCGATCGACCACACGGTCGACCCGGCACTAATCGGCGGCATGGTCGTCAAGGTTGGCAGCCGGATGGTCGATACATCGCTGCGCACGCAGCTGAACAAAATGCAAATTGCAATGAAGGGGGTGAGCTGATGGATATCCGCGCAGCCGAGATATCTTCAATCATCAAGGAACAGATTGCCGGTTTCGGCGCCGAGGCAGATGTCGCCGAAGTCGGACAGGTCATCTCCGTTGGTGACGGCGTGGCACGCATCTATGGCCTCGACAACGTTCAGGCCGGAGAACTCGTTGAATTCCCTGGTGGAATTAGCGGCATGGCGCTGAACCTCGAGACCGACAATGTCGGTGTCGTGATCTTCGGCAGCGACCGGGACATCAAGGAAGGCGACACGGTCAAGCGGACCGGCGCGATTGTCGATGCCCCGGTCGGCAAGGGGCTTTTGGGCCGCGTCGTCGACGCGCTGGGCAATCCGATCGACGGTAAGGGCCCGATCGAGTCGGATTCACGTCAGAGGGTCGAGGTCAAGGCGCCGGGCATCATCCCGCGCAAATCGGTCCACGAGCCGGTTCAGACCGGCCTCAAGGCGCTCGACGCGCTGGTGCCGGTCGGCCGCGGTCAACGTGAGCTGATCATCGGTGACCGTCAGACCGGCAAAACCGCTGTCGCAATTGACACCATCATCAATCAGAAGACGGTCAACGCCGGCGACGATGAGTCGAAAAAGCTGTACTGCGTCTATGTCGCGGTCGGCCAGAAGCGCTCGACGGTCGCACAGGTGGTCAAGACGCTGGAAGAGCAAGGCGCGCTGGAATACACCATCGTCGTATCGGCGACCGCGTCCGATCCGGCGCCGCTGCAGTTTCTCGCACCCTATACCGGCTGCACGATGGGCGAGTATTTCCGCGACAACGGCATGCACGCCGTCATCATCTACGACGATCTCTCGAAACAGGCTGTCGCCTATCGGCAGATGTCCCTGCTGCTGCGCCGTCCGCCCGGCCGCGAAGCCTATCCGGGCGATGTCTTCTACCTGCATTCCCGCTTGCTGGAACGGGCCGCGAAGATGGGCGACGACCACGGCTCAGGCTCGCTGACCGCCTTGCCGATCATCGAAACGCAGGCCAGTGACGTGTCGGCTTATATTCCGACCAACGTCATCTCGATCACGGATGGTCAGATCTTCCTGGAAACCGAGCTATTCTATAAGGGCGTACGTCCGGCGATTAACGTCGGCCTGTCTGTTTCTCGCGTTGGATCCGCGGCGCAGATCAAGGCTATGAAGCAAGTCGCCGGCTCGATTAAGCTGGAATTGGCGCAGTTCCGCGAGATGGAAGCCTTCTCGCAGTTCGCTTCCGATCTAGACCCTGTGACACAGCGCCTTCTAGCGCGCGGCGCGCGGCTTACGGAACTGCTGAAGCAGGATCAGTTCGCCCCGCTCGCGGTCGAGGAACAGGTTGTTTCGATCTACTGCGGGGTGAACGGCTATCTCGACACCCTGGATATCGATGCGGTCAACCGTTTCGAGGTGGCGCTGCTTGAGCGTGTCCGCGCGGAACACAGCGATCTGCTTAGCGCAATCCGCGACGAAGGCGAAATTTCAGACGATAGCGATAAGAAGCTGAAAGACGTCATTGAAGCGTTCATCAAGAATTTCGTCTAAGCGCGAGACTCTATGCGATAACGGCGACGCCGTAGGGGAGACGGGCTGCAACAATGGCAAGCCTTAAAGAACTTCGAAATAGAATAGCGAGCGTCAAGTCGACGCGGCGCATTACGTCAGCCATGAAGATGGTCGCCGCTGCGAAACTGCGGCGTGCGCAGGAGCAGGCGGAAGCCGCCCGCCCCTATGCCGAACGGATGGAGCGGATGTTGGGCTCGTTGGCGGCGAGCGTGGCGGCCAATCCCGAAAGCGCACCGCCGATGTTGGGCGGCACCGGGCGCGATGACAGCCATTTGATTGTAATGATCTCATCCGACCGCGGGCTCTGCGGTGGATTCAACAGCTACTTGATCCGCCATGCGAACAAGATGATCACCGAGTTGGAAGCCGCCGGTAAAACGGTCAAACTGGTCGTCGTCGGACGCAAGGGCGTCTCGGCGATGCGGCGCGAATCTGGAAGCCGCTTGGCGGAAACATACGAAGATCTCGCCAAGCCGACGCCGGCTTTCGATCAAGCCGAGATCGTTGCCGGCAAGATCACCGAAATGTTCGAGGCCGGCGAATTCGACGTTTGTACTGTTCTTTACAACAAGTTCGTGTCCGCTCTGGAGCAGGTGGTCACGCCGCTCCAGCTTATCCCTTTCGCGGCCGCAGAAAACGAAAACGAAAACGAAAACGGAGGCGCCGGGGACGGCGCGGCCTATGAATTCGAGCCCGATGAGGAGGAAATCCTCTCGGCGCTGCTGCCGCGCAACTTGGCGGTTCAGATTTACCGTTCGATGCTGGAGTCGTTCGCCTCCGAGCAAGGCGCGCGCATGACCGCGATGGATAACGCGACGCGCAATGCGGGCGACATGATCGACAGCTTGTCTCTTGTCTACAACCGGACGCGACAAGCAGCCATTACCAGCGAATTGATTGAAATTATCTCTGGCGCGGAAGCGCTTTGAGAACAGGTTTGAAGCGGGAGTAAGACCGATGGCGCAAAACTTAGTAGGCAAGGTGTCCCAGGTCCTGGGCGCGGTTATCGACGTCCATTTCGAAGGCGATCTGCCGCCAATTCTGAACGCACTGTCAATGGAAAACCAAGGCAACAAGCTGGTCCTCGAAGTGGCGCAGCATCTGGGCGAAAACACGGTCCGCTGCATCGCGATGGACACGACGGAAGGTCTGGTACGAGGTCAGGAAGTCAGCGATACAGGTTCGCCGATCATGATGCCGGTGGGACCGGAAACGCTTGGCCGCATCCTCAACGTCATCGGCGACCCGGTCGACGAGCGCGGTCCGGTAGAAACTTCCACAAATCTCCCCATTCACCGCGACGCGCCGGATTTCGTCGACCAGTCGACGGAAACCGAACAGCTCGTCACCGGCATCAAGGTCGTCGATCTGCTGACGCCTTATCCGAAAGGCGGCAAGATCGGCCTGTTCGGCGGCGCCGGTGTCGGCAAAACCGTTATCATCATGGAATTGATCAACAATATCGCGAAGGCGCATGGCGGTTACTCCGTCTTCGCAGGTGTCGGCGAACGTACGCGCGAAGGCAACGACCTCTACCACGAGATGATCGAATCCGGCGTTATCGACCCGGAAGGCGAGTCAAAGGCGGCGCTGGTCTACGGTCAGATGAACGAGCCACCCGGCGCCCGCGCGCGCGTCGGTCTGGCCGGTTTGACGTTGGCGGAGTATTTCCGCGACGAAGAGGGCCAGGACGTGCTGTTCTTCGTCGACAATATTTTCCGCTTTACGCAGGCAGGCTCCGAAGTCTCGGCGCTGCTCGGCCGTATCCCCTCGGCGGTTGGCTACCAGCCGACCCTAGGCACCGATATGGGCAACCTGCAAGAACGGATCACGACCACGAAGACCGGGTCGATTACGAGCGTGCAGGCGGTGTACGTACCGGCCGACGATCTGACCGATCCGGCACCGGCCACGACCTTCTCCCACTTGGATGCAACGACTGTTCTGTCGCGTCAAATCGCCGAGTTGGGCATCTATCCCGCCGTCGATCCGCTCGACTCCACCAGCCGGATCATGGAGCCGCGGACGGTCGGGCAGGAACATTATGACACCGCGCGCGAAGTGCAACAGGTGCTGCAGAGCTACAAGTCCCTGCAGGAAATCATTGCCATTCTAGGCATGGACGAGTTGTCCGAAGACGACAGGCAGACAGTATCGCGCGCCCGCAAGATTCAGCGCTTCCTGTCGCAACCTTTCTTTGTTGCGGAAGTCTTCACCGGCTCACCAGGCAAGCTCGTCGCGCTCGAAGACACGATCAAAGGCTTCAGGGGCATTCTTGACGGCGAATATGATGATCTTCCAGAGGCTGCATTCTATATGTGCGGCGCGATCGAGGAAGCCATCGAAAAAGCCAAAGTCATGGCCGCGGAAGCCGCCTAGCGCGACATCGATCGGGAGCGATTAGGCTATGGCCGACACATTCGAACTTGAGCTCGTCTCGCCGGAAAGCCTGCTGCTTTCCGAGCCGGTAGAAATGGTCGTCGTACCGGGCGAGGAAGGCGATTTCGGCGTCTTGCCGGGCCATGCGCCCGTTATCTCCAACATTCGCCCTGGCACTCTTGCGATTTTCGAAGACGGAACGGTTTCCGAGCGCGTCTTTCTCGCCGGCGGCTTCGCGGAAGTCACCGCGGACCGCTGTACGATCCTGGCCGAGGGCGCGGTGCCGGTGGACGCAATCGACCGCGCCGAGGTCGAGCAGGAAATCAGCAATCTGCGTGACGATATTGGCGCAGCGGCGGACGATGCCGAACGTAGCAAAGCGGAAGCTGCGCTCGGCGTTGCAGAGGCCAAGCTGCAATCAATCGATGCACCGCCCTACACCGGCAGCCACTAACGTAATTTAAAACAGTTTGGCGGGAATTAGGCGACGAGGTTGAACAGCTCGCCGGCTTCCATCGTACCCGTATCCAGGTTGAGTTCGCCGCTTCCGGCAAGCCCCGTACCAAGCGGCGAGCCGATGCCGCCAATCGACCGGTTGAAGCGCTCTTCCGGATTGAAAACCGGGTCGGACTGGCCAATGCTGGCGCTTTCGCCTTCTTGGCCCTCACGCCGCTTCTCGGTCCGTTCTGCCAGTTCCTCGCGTTTTTCCGCCTGGATTTCCTGACGCGCGGCTTGAATTTTCCCTTCTGCCGCCGCCGCCACGCGGCGATCTTGCCCTGAAGGATTGCTTGGCGCCAGCGCGGCGCGTTTGACCTGTTCCATCTTGCGAATGGTCGCTTCGGGGTTCCCGGAAACCGGGCTCACATCGATCGACACTTCTCCGCCGACGGCATACTGTTTGCCGTCCGGACCGGTCGAGAAGGTGAAATTTGGCTGACCGGCGATTCCGCCACCGGCTGTCGCATGCGCGCGCTCATGCGCCCGAACTTCGCGGTCGCGTGCCTTCAGGCTTTCGACTTGACGCTGTTCCGTCTCAGTCAGGCCCTCCTGATTGACCGATTCACCACTCTCGTTGGTTCGCTGAGCGCCATCGAACTGCGTTTCGCCGGCCTCGGCCGCATCTTCCTCCGCCTCGTCTTCTTCACCGACGGTCTGCGCTTGATTCTGCGTCCGGATATCCAGACGGTTCACGGGCGGTCCGGGCTGTACCGCGTTGTCAGGGGCGACGCTGGGACGTTGCGGGTCTTGCAGCGAGTCCGTACTACCGGCAGCAGTACTGCCGCGGACCGGCGCTTCGGCCGATCCGGCGCCGCCCGCAAACTGTAATGCCGAATTGACCTGCAACAACAACATCGACGTTTCCGCACCCGTTACTTATACGCCGACGACAAGGCAGTTAATAACTTTACAAATCAAATACTTAAACCGCTTGCGTCGACAAAAACATCCTGCAAGTAATCACAAATAACCCAAGTAACCGCGTAAATCTTACTAGAAGATCGACTTTACGTCAAATAATGGTAAACTTTCGTTAACTATATTTCTTAACAGTTGTCAGCGACCATACAGCGATGCTACCGCCGTCAACCGCGCAAATCTTCACCCAGATGGGCGAATTCGCGAAGAACCTGCCGATAGACTTCGCGCTTCATCGGTGTGATCAGCGCTTCCACCTCATCCATTGGAACCCAGCGCCATTCGCTGAATTCCGGTTTATGAAGATTGAGCCGAATGTCGTTATCAACACCGGTAAAACGCATGGCAAACCATCGCTGGGTCTGACCACGAAAACGCCCACCCCACATTTCGCGCGAGACGCGTTCCGGAAGATCATAGGAAAACCAACCGGCGCTTTCCGCGACAATATCCGCTTCACGCGTTCCGGTCTCCTCCTCAAGCTCCCGGAATGCTGCAGCGCGCGGGGTTTCGCCGCCGTCGATTCCACCCTGCGGCATCTGCCAGTTCTCGCCGGACAGATCGATCCTGTTACCGACGAAGACCTGCCGCCCCGCGTTCAACAGCAAAACGCCAACGCAGGGGCGGTAGGGCCGTAAATCGTCGCTTGCCGTCATCGCCTAAAATCACTTTTTCTATCTTGCGACGACCGCTGTTATCGGCGCGAGGACCAGACCTTTCTCATCGAGATTGGTGATCCAGCGCTGCAGCCGCCTGATTGTAACGGGATATGGATGTGCCAGCGCAACCGCACTTCCCCGGGCCTTGGCGATCCGCTCGATCTCCGCCAGTTCCTTGTCGATCGCCGTACGGCTCACCGTCTGGTCGATGACCCTATCGTTCATCGAGAAGGGAAGCTTCAAGGCTTTCGCCATTTTCGGACCGACACTGACCGCACTTCCCATACTGTCGAGGAACATCAGCCCGCGGCGTTCCATTTCCCGCAAGATGGGGCGCATTGCCGACTGGTTGTTGGTGAAGCGGTCGCCCATATAGTTCGAAACGCCGACATAACCTGTCATACGGCTCAGCACCCAGTCGAGACGTCGCCTGTTCTGGTCCGCGTCGAGTCCGGTCAGTAGCCCAAACGGCCCCGGGTCGCTGCGCGGATAGTCGCGGGGTTCCATGGGCAGATTGATCAGGACTTCATGGCCCGCCCCGCGCGCCGCATCGATCCAATCCTTGAGCTTGCGGGCGTAAGGCGCAAAGGCCAGCGTTACCTCGCCGGGCAGTACGCCGACCACCGATTCAGTCGCCGCGAACGATACGCCCAGCCCTGTCAATACGATCGAAATCCTCGGACGTTTTTCAAGTACATTGAAAGGCCGTGAATACACGCGCCACGGCCGTCGGCCATCGGCTCCGACAATCGGTAGCAAGCCGATATCCGTCCGTTCGACCAGTTTCGGGTCCGGGTGCGGGTGCAGGACGGCCGACTTACGCTTCGGAGCAACAGGAGAGCGCGGCTTCCCTGTCCGTTCGCCACCGCCCTTTTCAACCTTGCCGCGCGCACTGCGCCGCAAAGGCGGGACTTTCTTCGTTAGATGCGGCCGCATCGCGCGAAGCTCTGCATCGATCGCCTCGGACGGAAATTGCAGCCACACGAATGTGCCGAGAAACAACAAAACAGCAATACCCGCTGTTCCATACAAAGCATAGAAGGGCAATTTCTCGTGAAGCGGATTCGGCTTGGAGACAGCCCCGGGTTCGTCGAATTCCCCGGGTTCGTCGAATTCATTGTCCGGGTCGTCCGCGTCCATATCGCCGTCCCCACGCTTCCAAGGTAACGGAAGCCGGGGAAACGCTGGCAGTTTGAGCGAGAGGCTAACCAGGGTCTGAGGCCCTAATTGACAGCCTGACTACGGTACAGCGAAATTCCGCGGATCAGGTCGAGCGCCCGCACGAGTTGATAATCGAACGGACGCTTTGGCTTCTTCGCGGCCTCGTCCGGCTTTTCATCACCTTTTGCCGTCGTATCCGGAGCTGCCTTTTCATCCGCCTTTTCATCCGCCTTGCCGTCTTCGCCCTTCTTGCCGTCTTCATTCTTCAACGAACGGCGCAGATCCGCCTCCTTCCGTCGCGGCCCCCGCCGCAGCGGCTCAACCTTCGATTGCTCCACGACGATATCGGGATCGATTCCTTTTGCTTGGATGGAGCGTCCCGACGGCGTGAAGTAGCGCTGCGTCGTCAACTTCATCGCACCGCTGGCGCCGAGCGGTATGATCGTCTGAACCGATCCTTTGCCGAAACTCCGCGTGCCGAGGATGATCGCGCGCTTATGGTCTTGCAACGCGCCCGCCACAATCTCAGAGGCCGACGCCGATCCACCATTGATCAAGACAACAACCGGCAAGCCGGACGCCAAATCGCCCGGCCGGGCATGAAAACGTTGTGCGTTGTCGGTTTCGCGGCCGCGCGTGGATACGATTTCACCGCGATCAAGAAACGCATCGGAAACCGATACCGCCTGATCCAGCAGACCACCGGGATTATTCCGTAAGTCGAGCACGAAACCCCGGATATCGTCACCGATATCTTCGCGGAGTTTGGCGATCAATCTCGTTACGCCCGCTTTCGTCTGTTCACTAAAATTTGTAATTCGCAAATAACCGATATCGCCCTCTACACGCGACCGCACCGACCGGATACGAATTTTGTCGCGGGTAATCGTAATCTCCAACGGCTTCACATCCTTGCGCCGGACGGTAAGGACAATGTCGGTTCCCACCTTGCCCCGCATCCTCTCCACGGCTTCGCTCAAGTTCAGCCCTTGTATCGGTTTACCATCGAGATGCGTGATCAAGTCGCCTGTTTCGATGCCGGCGCGGAAAGCGGGCGTATCGTCAATCGGCGTCACGACCTTTACGTAGCCACCTTCCATGGTGACCTCAATTCCTAGACCGCCGAACTCCCCTTTGGTCTGGACCCGCATATCCTTGAACGTTTTCTTGTTCAGATAGCTGGAATGCGGATCGAGGCTCTGCAGCATGCCTTGAATCGCCGCCTCGACGAGCTCTTCCTCGGACGTCTCCTCGACATAGTCGGTACGGACACGCTCGAAAACATCGCCGAACAGCTCCAACAGCCTGTATATTTCGGATTTATCCGGCTTGGCGGCGGATACCGGCGCGACGCTCAAAAATGCGACAGTGACGAACGCCACGGCCGCCGTGCTAACGAAATTTCTCATCCACGCACCCTTCGTTTTTCAGCTGTTATCCATGGCAGCGGATTAATCGGCTGCCCGTTCCGGCGAAGCTCAACATATAATACTGGTTTACCGCTCTTTCGAGTAGCCATCGATCCAAGGGGTTCACCCGCCAGTAACCATTGGCCTACGACCGCATCAATCTGCGCAAGTCCGGCAAGGAGCGTATGATATCCGCCCCGGTGTTCGATTATCAAGATTTGTCCGTAGGCTCGAAAGGGGCCGGCGAAGACGACTTTTCCGTCAAAAGGCGTAACCACCTGCGCGTCCGGACGTGTCTCAAGACGCACACCCTTCGCCGTGTTCCCGAAGTTTGTCGATTGACCGTATCGACCCACGAGCTTTCCCCGCACCGGCAAGGTTAACGGCCCGCGCTCGGGGAAACTACGCATACCACCGGGCGGCTGTTCGGAAATACGAGGTTGCGGAGGCGTGGCATCTGGCGGGCGCGGTATCGCGGCGATTTGCGGCTTGCGTTCGGGCTCCGCGGTATGCGCGCTAAGACCCGCAATCAAATCTCGCAAATTCCGTGCCTTCGCCGCCAAGTCCCGCATGCGCGTTGTGTTCTTTCGGTACGCCGCCTCGGTTTTACGCCGCAACGCACCTTTTCGAACAAGTAATCGCCGTAGCCGGTCCCGCTCCAAGTCACGCGCAGCACTCGCTTGCCGCAGACTGAGCAGTTTTCCGGCAATATCCTTCTTCACTTGGGTCAGGGAATCGATTTCCGCCGCCAGGGCCGCAGCGCGATCTCCCAGCCGGGGTACGGAAATTCGCAGCAGCAAGGCGCTACGCACCATATCCGTCGGCGCCCCCAGATAAACCAGAAGAGCCTGCGGGGCGTTACGGGACAGACGGGCCAGCGCGCCCAATGTTCCTGCTAATTGCCGTCGTTGATCGGCCAGTGCATCCTCGCGAAGCTCCGCCTCCCGAACCAGGCGGGACAGTTGCGATTCCAATTGGGTTAAAAGCGCTTCCTTTTCCTGCGCACGGCGCGCCGCTTCGATCAATTCGCGCCGCAAGGCTGCCGTTTCGAGAAGCAGCTTACGGCTTTTTTCTTCCAGCGCCTTCTTTTGCAGCTTCTCCTGCTCGATCTGCTGCTCTACCGACCTGAGATTTTTTTCCTTCGAGTCGGCATGTACCGCGGCTCCCGCGCAAAATGAAATCAGCAGCGAGAGGGAGATCGTACGAAAAATGGAGCGGTTATTCCGCCGCACGGGCCTCACCGTAACAGGTGATTAACGACTGTCCCGTCATTTCGGCAGGTTGCGAAATATTGAGCAAATCAAGCACCGTCGGAGCAACATCGGCGAGACGGCCATCGCGCAAAGTCCGTATCCGTACAGCGTCGCCGATCGCGAATACCGGCACCTTGTTCGTCGTATGCGCCGTATGAGCCTGCCCTGTAGCGACGTCCGTCATCATTTCGGCGTTGCCATGATCCGCCGTAACGATCATCGCGCCACCGGCCTTTTTAACCGCCGTTTCGAGCCGCCCCAAACACTGGTCGACCGCTTCGACCGCGCCGATCGCCGCGGAAAGCACGCCGCTATGACCGACCATGTCGGTATTCGCGTAATTGACGACAATCAGATCGTAGACCCCGTTTTCTATTTCAGCGACGAGGCGGTTGGTCAGTTCCGGCGCGGACATTTCTGGCTGCAAATCATATGTCGCCACCTTCGGGGAAGGTATGAGTATACGTTCTTCCCCCTCGAACGTCCGCTCCTCGCCACCATTAAAGAAGAAAGTGACGTGCGCGTACTTCTCCGTTTCCGCGATCCGGAGTTGGCGCAAATTGGCCGCCGAAACAACATGTCCCAATACATTTTGGATCTGGATTGTCGGAAACAGCGTTGTCAGATGACGATCCAATGATTCCGAATAGGATGTCATGCCCACGGCCGCGGCAAATTCAATCGGCTTTCGACCCGGAAATTCGGAGAAATTCGGATCGAGCAGTGCCGTCAAAATCTCGCGGATCCGGTCGGCGCGAAAATTCGCCACGAGTAATCCATCGCCGTCGCGCAATCCGTCATAGCCTGCGATTACGGCCGGCTGAACGAATTCGTCCGTTTCGCCGCGGTCATAGGCGTCCCGTATGACGTTCAACGCGTCCGCGGACCCTGCGCCGTCGCCGTCGGCGACAGCCGCGTAAGCCCGGCTCACTCGGTCCCAATTCTTATCCCGGTCCATAGCGAAATAGCGACCGATAACAGTGCCGATCCGGGCCCTTGGCGCAGCCTTCTGAAACCCGGCCAAATAGTCCAGCGCACTGCGTGGCGGCGTGTCACGGCCATCGAGAAACGCGTGCAACATTACCGGGACACCTTGGTCCGCCAACAAATTTGCCAGATGCGCGATATGATCCTGATGGGAGTGTACCCCGCCGGGCGACAGCAATCCCATGAGGTGCGCCGTCCCACCCGAACCCTTTAGCGCCGACACAAATTCCTGCAACACGGCAATTTCGGCGACCGCGCCTTCTTCAATAGCGGTGTCGATTCGCGGTAAGTCCTGCAGGACAAGGCGGCCAGCACCCAAATTCATATGACCGACTTCGGAATTTCCCATCTGGCCGGACGGCAGGCCGACCTGTTCTTCCGACGCATCGAGATGGGCTTGGGGGTAAATTTCGGCGAAGCGGTCCCAGTTCGGCGTGCTCGCGAGGGCGATCGCATTGTCGGCGCGTTCGGCGCGCGCACCCCAGCCGTCCAAGATACAAAGAATTACCGGCCGTGGTGTTGTCATCGCGAAATCCGTCGTCGAGAAGTCATGGTTATATAAGCGAATTCGGACCGTTCGGATAGATCAGTTCAACTTTCGTTGAAGAGGCTCAATGCGTGCTTCGTAAGGAAGACGAACAAGACTTAAAGGTTCGTTACAAGAAAGGCGGCGAGTATTCCATCCGTGTCAATCCCGATGATAAGGGTGCCCGGCGAGAATCTGCTGCGATCTGTAGATTTGTTCGGCGAGCATGCCGCGCACCAAGAGATGCGGCCATGTCAGACGGCCAAAGGACAATAAAAGGTCGGCCCGTGCCCGCACTTTGTCGTCCAGCCCATCGGCGCCGCCGATTAGAAAAGCGATGCAGCCGCGCCCTGCATCGCGCCA
>Ga0315338_1002333_pt1 | contig 19203 bp, 16 predicted proteins | sample ASW8metaG_FD_204518 | JGI IMG/M metagenome (GOLD analysis project Ga0315338, IMG submission 204518) | Ammonia-oxidizing marine archaeal communities from Monterey Bay, California, United States - ASW #8 | ecosystem: Environmental > Aquatic > Marine > Coastal | place: USA: California | collected... | reverse complement strand
ATTCCTTGAAGTATGTTCGTTTAATTAAGTGACGTTGAGAGTAAAAGGTACGAAAATTAGATCATCAATAGTTTCCCTGTCATCAAGTTAATGTGACAAAGCTCTATACATATCGTCTGATTGACGAGACGTCCTCGGCTGCGATGGTTTTAAGCCAGCGAACAAACACTTTTATCGCTGGCCGCTCGAAGGTGATCGGCAACGCCACCGCATAATACGCAAAATGTGTCGGCCAAGCTGCCTCGCACGCCTTGATAAGGTGCTTGTTCTTAAGTTCCTCGGCCACATAAACATCGCTCAAAAGTGCCAGTCCTTGTCCCTCTACCGCAGCTTTGACAATTAGATAGTCATCTTCGAAGGAGGGGCCGTATAGTGCTTTACTCTCATCCACACCTCTCGCTTCGCACCACAGCTGCCAATCTGAACAGATCGCTGTAGAATCGCGCAACAGCCGGTAGCTGAGGCAGTCAATGGCATCATTGATAGGTTTACCGCGATTTAGAAGTGAGGGGCTTCCGACGACAATGAGTTCCGGTGAGCTTAACCATTCTGACTGATACCCCACATAATCCCCAAGACCGTGACGAATGGCGAGGTCAATAGGTTCACTGCGTAAATCTACAAGCCGTTTGTCAGTTTCAATTGTAATGTTAATTTTGGGATAGCTATCCGTAAACTCTCCTAATCGTGGCACAAGACAGGAATAGGCGAAGGTAGGGGTAGCACTGATCCGAAGATGCTGTTCAGAGTTCCTGCCAAAATGCGTCGTATTTGCAGCTTCAATCTTTGAGAAGGCTGTGTCGATATCTACCCAAAGATCTTGCCCTGATTTTGTCAGTTCTATGCCCTTAGGGCTTCGCGAGAACAACCTTTTTCCATATCGGTCTTCAATGCTGCGAATTCGTTGACTAATGGCCCCCGGCGTTACCCCCAACTCACGCGCCGCCTGCTGCATTGCTCCTGAGCGGGCGACAACAAAGAATGTGTACATATCCTGAATGCGTAATGTCATTTCTATAGTTTAGTCTAACTAAAGTTTAATTACCAATAATTGATTACATGCTTTCGCCGGATACAGGCCATTTTGAAGGGATGGAGACATATCAATGAAAACCACCCAACCATCGCCCCAACATCAGCACTGGTCAGTTGTTACTTTTGGCTTTTTAGCTCTTTCCCTAGCTTTTTCTGGAAGGGCTGCCCTTGGCTTGGTCATGCCCGTTTGGCAGGAGGAATTTGGGTGGTCGAGCAGCTACATATCTGGAGTAGGGGCTGCGGCGCTCATTGTGATGGCAATTGTCGCGCCCTTTGCGGGCCGGATGGTGGATAAACGGGGTCCCCGCTTTACGCTGAATTTGGGGATGGGATTGCTGGGCATTGGCTGTGCACTGGTTGCGATCATGAACGGGAAGCTGTTGTTTGTCATCGGCTTCGCAGGGTTTGCCGCAGTTGGTTTCGGGATCGTTGCCACTCATGTGGTCGCAACGGCTGTAGCGCGAACATTTACCACCAACACGGGCCTTGCCACTGGCATCGCCACATCGGGGGCGACCGGCGGACAGTTTCTTATTGTTCCGCTGATTGCCAGCCTTTTGGCGTTTGTAAGTTGGCGCTGGAGTTTCGGGGCTCTGAGCATTGTCAGCCTTTTTCTGATACCCTGCATTTTGTCCAGTATGAAGCAAAAGGATAGCAAGAAGGGAAGGTCGCTACCTCAACCAGATGGCCAATCCAGTGTGGTTCAAGATTTTTCCTTCATTGTTAGAAAGCCTGTTTTTCACGCATTATTCTGGAGTTTTCTGATTTGCGGATTTACCACAACAGGTATCATTGAAACCCATCTGCTGCCTTTCGCCTCCTTTTGTGGCTTTCCGCCGATCCCTAGCGCGACCGCCTATGGTCTTTTGTCCGGCGTCAATCTTATAGGAATGATTGCGGCGGGGTGGCTCACTGATCGGGTAAACCGACCGATGTTACTGGCTGCTATCTATCTATTGAGAAGCCTTTCTTTCATACTGCTCGGCAGTCTTCCGGGCGCTACGATTGAGATGCTATTCGTGTTCGCTCTTTTCTTTGGCATCGTCGATTACTCAACTGTCCCTGTGACCGCAAGCCTTGTTGCAAGCCATGTCGGCCTAAAAGTCATGGGGCTTGCTATGGGCATGATATCTGCGGGACATGCCTTGGGTGGGGCGTTAGGGGCATTTCTGGGTGGCTACATCTTCGATACCACCGGTAATTATGATTTACTGTGGATCGGGTCAATTTGGCTCGCCGTCGGTGCTGCTCTCCTGGTTCTTCTTATTCCTAAGTCTGCGGCAAAATCGTATTTTCAAATAGGTTGACAACGGATTTAGAAGAACAGCTACAATGATTATGCACTCCTAATTAAAGTCATTGCACGCGTTCGTCGCATAAATCCGGAGCCCGGCCACAGAGAAAGATTCCGATAGCCTGCTCGACTGACTTCCTAATCGGTACCTTTGTCCGTTTGCGGATCGAGAAGACCGTGGCCAAGTATATGTCGCCCAGAGCCATGCCCAGAAACTGCTCTACGGCGAGTTGCCAGACATCGACATTGAACACGCCCCGTTTCTATTGCTCTTTAAAGAATTCAGCTTGTCGCAAGGCGTGCCTGCCAGTTGCCGTTAGCGACTTCCCTGGCGATCAATTTCAGAATCAAGGCTGTCATGGCTTCTGCAAGACGGGTTGAGGGGCGGTCTTTCTGATGGCCGATATACAGATGACGGCTGAGATCAGGGTGGATAATATTGCGCGCACTTAGTGTACCAGCTTGCAGATGATCCGAAACGAACACATGCGGCGCCAGGGTGCAGCCGAGTCCGGCTTGCAATCCTGCGATAATACCGTTGACTGAGTTCAAATGAATTGGAACACGTGCCTCCAGTTTCCCAAGAAGGCCCGGACGATCGATAACGGCCCGCGTTGAGACACCTTCGCGCAATAACAGTACCGGAAATTTGGACAGCTCGTCGAAGGTAATGTCCTCTGTTGATGTGCCGATCACCTCTGGTTTTCCGACACACAGAACCTTTTCTTCCAATATGCGCTGCATAGTAATGCGGTCATCTTTTTGTGGGTTGTAAAACAGGGCGATATCCACCTCAGAGGAAAGGAGGTTCGCATAGGTGCCGATGGATAGGCTTTCTACCAGAGACAGACGAACATACGGATAATCTTTTATGATGGTATGCATTAATGGTAGTCCAATTGCCTTCATGACGGAGTAGGGAAGGCCGAGCGCGATATCCCCTTCAAGCTTTTCAGATTCCAGTCGGATATCCTGTTCTGCCGATTGCACGGCCCGCAGGATTAGCTTGGCATGCTCATAGAGCTTAATGCCAGCGGCGGTTGGCTCCATGCCCCTCGGTTTGCGCAGGAAAAGCGTTACACCTAATTCAGTTTCCAGGTTGCTTAAATGATGGCTAATGGCTGATTGGGCGACGTTACAATGGCTCGCCGCATGGGATAAATTCTTATGGTCATAAATGGAGACGTAATATTTTAGTTGCTTGAGGTTCATGCTTATCCATCTAAATAATAGAACGTACTCATAAAAATTATGTACTTTTACGATATCACGGCTTGCGATAGGCTCATAGCCGGAATAATCCGCATTTTCTGCAGGAATGATAGGTATGGCATCTCGGCTACCTCTTGAGGGATTAAGAATTATTGAGATGAGCCATATGGTGATGGGGCCTGCTTGTGGCATGATCCTGAGCCAGCTGGGGGCGGAGGTAATCAAGGTTGAACCACCAAACGGAGACAAGACACGTGATTTGCGGGGAATGGGCACGGCCTTTTTTCCGTTGTTCAACCGCGGCAAGCGAAGCCTCGTGCTCGATCTCCAGAAAGAGGAAGATCAAGAGAAATTACACCGGTTACTGATGACGGCCGATGTGTTTTTAGAGAATTTTAAAGACGGATTGCTAGCGCGCCAGGGACTGGGCGCTGCCGAGATGGCAAGGAAGTATCCGGATCTTATCATCGCTGGCCATAAGGGGTTTCTGTCGGGCCCTTACGAACACCGCCCGGCGCTGGATGAAGTCGTGCAGATGATGTCCGGCCTCGCCGTGATGACCGGAACCCGCGAGCGCCCGCTGCGAGTCGGCTCTTCCGTCAATGATATCATGGGCGGTATGTTTGGCGTCATTGGCATTCTGGTGGCCCTGTTGGAGCGCGAAAAGACAGGCAAGGGTAAAAACATTCGTATCGGCCTTTTTGAGAACTGCCTGTTTACTGTGGCGCAGCATATGGTCCAGTTTGAGATGACCGGTGTCCCATCGACGCCTATGCCTGAACGGGCACATGCCTGGCCTGTTTATGACATTTTTGAGACCGCAGACCAAAAACGGGTCTTTATTGGTGTAGTGACGGAGGGGCATTGGCAGGCTTTCTGCAAAACCTACCATCTTGATGAATTTTTGAAAGACGGTCGCCTGACTACAGCGACGGATCGGATTGAAGCTCGATCCTGGACGATCCCGCTGATTGTAGAAAAGATTGCTGTGCATAAAGCGGAAGACCTAACACAGACTCTGGACAGTCTCGGCGTTCCTTTTGCGTTGATCAACAGCCCGGAAGATCTGTATCACGACCCACATGTACAGCGGAAAGGCGGTCTGGTTTCCTTCGAGGCCGAAGACGGGAAGACGTATCACGCACCAGCCTTACCGCTGGAGCTGGATGGTATTAGCCTGGGTGAGACATCAACGGTTCCGGCTCTTGGTGCGGATAACGAGGAAATCCTGAAAGAACTCGGCCTTTTCACAAATCAGGACGTTGGAACATGAGGAAGCTGGATGAAATCTATCCACCTGACCGTATCAGTTTGCGGGAAGTCGGATTACGTGACGGGTTGCAGATGGTTAAATCCTTTCCCTCAACGCAAGGCAAATCCTCGTGGATTGAACTGGAATATATGGCCGGTGTCCGGCATTTCGAAGTCGGCTCGTTTTTACCGGAGACTAACTATCCGATGTTCGCGGATGTCTGTGAAGTAATTTTGGCGGTTGACGCGCTTGCAGGTGCCCACGGGGCCGCACTGACACTAAACAAACGGGGCATCGTTGACGCGTTGCAAAGCCGTGCTGGCGAAATCGGATGCGTTATCTCCGCGACGGAAGAGCATAATCAGGCCAATACCAGACGGAGCAGACAGGAAACATTGCGCGACATTGAAGACCTCTGCCGGATGCGGGATGCGTCGGACCATCAACCTCTGGTCAGCGTCGGCATCGCCATGTCATTCGGTTGCTCCATTGCTGGAACCGTTGATCCGGACGATGTCCTCAGGATCGCCGATGCCTGCTTTGATGCGGGCGTCGATATTGTCAGCCTGGCAGATACTGTAGGATATGCTGGTCCCCGCCAGGTGGCGGCGCTTTCGGCGGCGCTTTATAGGCGTGTCGCCGACAGGGCTTTTGGTGTGCATTTGCATGACACGCGGGGCATGGGCATTGCCAATGCAGCAGCGGCGCTCAATGAAGGCGTGCGCATTCTGGATGGGGCGATAGGCGGACTTGGCGGATGCCCCTTTGCACCGAATGCGACGGGGAATATTGTTTTTGAAGACCTCGTTTTTCTGTGCCAGACATATGGTTTTGCGACGGATATAGATATTGAAAAACTTTTGAAAATTCGACCTTTGTTGTCGAACGAAATGCCGACTGAGCCGCTTTATGGTGCAGTTGCTGCTGCCGGGCTGCCCATGAATGGCATGGCCGGGATAAAACAAGCCGAAAATCAGAAACCAACTGAGGGAGTGACGTTATGAATAAATTAACCGGGTTTGCCGCAGGGCTCGCCGTTGTGGTGGGATTTGCCAGCACGACACTGACTGCACAGGCTGCGACGGAAATGAAGTGCAGCCATCAACTACCGCCTGCGCATCATATTGCCAAGGTAATCGATCAATGGGCGGCTGAGATAGAGACCCTGTCTGACGGTGAGATTGATGTACAGATATTCGGGGCGAACAGTTTAACAGGCGCCAAACAGAATGCGACAGCGGTCGCCAAAGGAGACATCGACTGTGCATTTTCGATCAATCCTCAATGGGGGAAAACTCTGCCGTTAATGAATGTGACCCTTGGTCCGTTTGCGGTTAGTAGTCTCGATGCGCTGAACAAATGGGATGGCTCTGAAGCAGCAGAATTTCTTGAAGCGCAACTGCTTACCAAAGGTGTGAAAAACGTAACATGGCTGTTTACAACCCGTAGCACGGCCATTACGTCAAGTGGGAAGCCGTTGATCAAGCCTGAGGATTTTGAAGGTGTGAAAATTCGGGGTCTTGGCCCTGTTCCGGATGCGGGCTTTGTTGCTATGGGAGCGGCCCCTTCAGCTATGTCGGGCAGTAAAGTGTATCAGGCCCTGTCCACAGGTGTCATCGATGCAGGCCTCACCGATGTGTCGGCTGCGGTTTCACGGAAATATTTCGAAGTTCAGGATCACGTGACTGTGCTGCCGCTGTTTAGTATCTATTTTCATGGCTATGTAAATCCGGAATGGTATGACGGATTGTCTGAAAAAGGGAAAATGGCAGTTGATGAAGCAGGCAAGAAAGCGGCGATCTGGGCAATTGATGCCTCTGAAGTGTCTGCTGCGAAAGCACCGGCTGAATTGGAAGCTAAAGGAATGAAGGTTCATGTCGCTACGGATGCGGAGATCGCGGCATTTCAGAAAGTCATGGGCCCAGCCTTTAATCAGGCCTTTGGTAAGGCTTCCGGTGATGACGGTAAAAACCTTCTCATACTAATCGACAAACTGTAGTCTGCAGTCTGTAATATGAAGTATGACGAGACATCAGCGGAAGGGGAGGCACACAGCTCTTCCGCTTTCAGTCGAATAATTGGCTACCTGTCGATCGGGGCAGCCACGCTTAGTGCATGTCTCGTTATTCTTACTTTGTTCATGACAGGCTACAGCGTTTTCCAGCGATATATTCTGGGGACGCCATTGACATGGACCGATGAATTATCGGGCTTTCTTGTGGTGGCCATCGTCATGCTGGGTGTCACGGAAACTTTTCGGCGCGGTGAACATATCAGTGTTGATTTATTGTCTTCAAAGGCAACGGGAAAGCGTAAAATCCTGTTGGATATTTGGGGGTGTCTGGCAACTGCATTTTTCGCAGCCGTCCTTTTGCTGAGCGCATGGTGGGCCGTGGAATTTTCTGTCTTGATTGGAGTTTACTCTGACGGCTATCTGGAAGCGCCGCTATGGATACCACAAAGCTTTCTGTTGATCGGCGCCGGACTCCTCCTTTTGCTGGCCATTGCACGCACCATTGATCTCATTATCAAGGAGCGGCGAAAATAGTGGCGACTTTCCTGGTACTTCTTCTTCTCATCATGCTGCTGCTGACCGGCCTCCCGATTTTTGCCGGTCTCGGCCTCACAGCCATCTTCATCATGCTGATTACAGAGGGCAGTATCTCCAGCGTTGCGGATACGGTTTTTGCCAAGCTTGATAACGGGCTTTTGACCGCAATTCCGATGTTTGCGTTTATGGCCCATGTCATGATCAAGTCAAAGGTTGTCGACGATCTTTACAATGCGGCAAACGCCATGGTCGGCCATTTTAAAGGTGGCCTGGGTGTTGCCACTGTATTGTCCTGCACCATATTTGCGGCGATATCAGGCTCCTCCGTTGCAACCGCTCTGACTATTGGTTCAAGCGCCATCCCGCAAATGCAGCGGTTCGGCTATCGCTCGCAGGAAGCTTACGGCGTTATTGCTGCCGGCGGTACCCTCGGTATTCTAATCCCACCGTCCGGCCCGCTTATTCTGTATGCCATTGTGACGGAAACCTCTATCGGCGCCCTTTTCATGGCAGGGTTTATTCCCGGCATTCTGATGGCCCTTATTTTCGCACTGTATTGCGTGGGACAATCCTACTTTCGAAAAGATGCCAGAGATAACGACTGGGTCGGCTGGAAGGCAAGCACTCATATTGTCAGAAAAGCCGTTTGGGCATTGCTGATGCCACCGCTGGTTCTTGGGGGTATTTACGCCGGAATTTTCACAGCCTCCGAAGCGGCCTCTATCGGCTGTATTTATGCCTTGTTGGTTGGTGCAGTTGTGTATCGGAATTTCGGATTAAAAGAATTGGCGGAAACGGCATATGACACAGTACGAACAACCGCAATGTTGTTCATGATCCTTGCCGCCGCAGCTCTGTTCGGTCATGCGGTAACGATCATCAGGCTGCCTATCGAGCTGATGGAAAGCGTGACAGCTCTTGGGCTGTCACAAGTCGGATTTATCCTTGTCGTAATGCTGGTTGTTTTTATTTTGGGAATGTTTCTGGAGACGATCTCGATTATTCTTATAACCACACCGATAATCCTGCCAGCACTTATTCAGTTTGATGTCAATCTGATCTGGTACGGTATTTTACTGATGATCAATCTGGAACTGGCCCTGATTACACCGCCGGTGGGGATGAATCTTTTCGTTATCAAGGGTATCGCGAATGCCCCCTTGATTGAGGTCATCCGTGGCGCAATACCCTACGTGATTCTACTGATCTTTGGCCTGGCGCTTGTGATGGTCGTTCCCGGCCTGGCCTTATGGTTGCCGGAACTCGCTGGCTTTGGACGCTGAAAAGGTCCAGTTAGGCATTGTCACATTGACTTTCTGCGGGCGAAAAAATCACGGACTACTTTTGCCCAGACTGTTGCACTTGCACACTTTCATCTAATGAACTCTTCAACACAGATCCTCTTGCAAGCTGGTTCGATTGATTAAGTGACATCGCAAATAAAGGCCGTTGTAACTGGTTGAATGAATACTGAGAAACCTCTGGACAGATACGGGTGACTTAAACTTCTGCATTTTTCAAGGTCCGTTTTGCCCGCTTTACAGTCGTAGAATGGACTCTTCATAAGTGGTTCGTAAATCCAATGCCGTCACGGCTCAAACGTTTTTCCCCCGACAATGCCCACTTGCAGAAGATAGCTCGGTTTCAGAAAGAATGGCTTCAGCGATCAGTACGCTGTCTCGGCATGCGGAGTAAAAATTACCGCTGAGAGAAGGGCGCATTCCGATAAATCTCAGGCCGGGGGCTTGTTCCATGCTTTCAGCGCCATTAATCAAAGGAAGACCAGTTTCATTTAAAACAGCTAGAGGGCCAAAGAGATTTTCCAGGCCTGTATTGTACCCGGTCGCACAGACAACAAATTCGGGTTCCAGTCGCTTGCCGTTCATTAAGATAACGCCTGTTTCGTCGAAGCTTTTAATTTCTGCGACAACTTCCATTCGTCCCGCTTTCAGTGCAGCGACAAAGCCTTTATCAACTGCTGGCGTAATACCTTGTTGCTGAATACGGCTCGCACCTCCAAGCGGATGCTTTTGGAATCCATATTTAGTGAGGTCTCCATAAGTCAGTTTTTCTGAGAATGCCATAAATTTATCTATGGCCCAGGCAGGTAGTCGTTCGAGGAAAGGCGCTAGTCTTTGGATTGGAATGCCAAATTTTCGCTCCGGACTGATTGTTGGCCCGTATCGGACAGAAATATCCACTGATTTTGTGTTAATTGTCGCAAGGTGATTAAGTATGTCCGAGCCGGAATTCCCGGCGCCGACAACCAGCACTCTCTTGTCTATATATTGCCGCAAATCTCCAAAATTTGCGGAATGGAGAATTTTCCCTCGATAGCTGGATTTTCCGGGCCAATCAGGAATATACGGTACGCGATCCTGGCCACTGGCGACAACCAAATGGGGTGCCTCATAGTCACCCTTCGAGGTTGATACACACCATCCTTTGATGGTTTTCTGTATCTGCTTTACTTCGACCCCATAATCTATGGGTACATCGATAAATTGGACATAATCCTCCAAATACTGAATGAGGGTATCACGAGCAGGAAAATCGCCAGCATTCGCAGGTAGGGATAACCCTGGCAAATGAGAGAGGGTCCTAACAGTATTTAATTGAAGCTGTGGATGGCGGTTGCGCCAGGAGCTTCCTACTTTGTCGGACCTTTCCACAATGGTAGCCGAGATTCCCGAGCGTTTTAATGCATACGCCGTGCTTAAGCCGCCAGCGCCCGCACCGATAATAATGACCTGGCCTTTTGTCAAAGGGCCAGTCTGCTGCTGTTCATCAGCTAATATATAATCGGATTTCGCAAAAACCTCATCTTGCACTTTCGCCACATATCTCCTTACGGGCCTACGCCCATTCTTGAATATTTGTTGGTGGGAAATTATGTAGAAACAAGCAATATGGTTAGGTTCAAACTGGACATATTGGGGTCAAATATGCCACACTTGAAGAATGAATGAAGCGACTTCCATCAATAGAATAAAAATAAGCCTTATCGCCATGCCAGAGAGCACTCCGGCCGCTTTGTATGGTTTGTATGAAGTTTTGTCGACTGTAGGCGTTTACTGGACGCAGATCACAGGTGAGGGAACAGGTGAACCTTTGCTGGATGTTCAGATCGTGTCCGAAGATGGCAAGGAATTTAGTAGTGTCATTGGAACGCCAATTGCACCACATGCCTCGATCCATCATACGAACAGGACGGATGTCATCATTGCTGCCGATTTTATTTTTTCGCCGGACACGGACTTGACGAGTGCATGGCCTCAAATGTCGGATTGGATTCGCGCCCAATATGAACAGGGAGCCACCGTCTGTTCTGTTTGCACTGGAACAGTATTACTCGCGAGAGCGGGTCTTTTGGATCATCAGGAAGCAACAACGCACTGGGGAGCCTGTGACACCATACGGGAACATTTTCCTGAAATTGAGCTTAAGCCGGAACGCATTGTTTTGCCGACAGGCCCAGGGCATCGGATTATTACAAGTGGCGGGGCATCCTCGTGGGAAGACCTGTCTATTTATTTGGTATCGCGGTATTGCGGTCAAGCAGAGGCCATTCGAACTGCAAAAGTATTTCTTTTTGGGGACCGAAGCGAGGGGCAGCTTCCTTTTGCGGCGTCTGCACAATCTAGAAAGCACGATGATGCTGTGATCGGCGATTCTCAGGAGTGGGTTGCCATGAACTATCATGAAGCAAATCCCGTTGGGAAGATGATTGCTCGCTCAGGCCTTGCCGATCGGACCTTTAAACGTCGATTTCGAAGTGCGACCGGATATTCGCCAATGGACTATGTCCAGACGTTGAGGGTAGAAGAAGCAAAACAATCATTGGAGAGTGAGGGCCTTCCCATTGATGAGATCGCTTATACTCTGGGCTACGAAGACCCGGCCTTTTTCCGACGGCTGTTTAAGAAGCGAACCGGCGTTACACCCGGTAGATACCGTCAGCGCTTTCAAGCCATTTTCCACGCTTAGAGCGCCTGTTTAATTCAATTATTCAGCAAAGTTAAACCGGCATATTGCGGGCCAGAATTAACTTAGCTTTGCAGTTTGAAGTTTATCGCCCCCGAAGTTAATCGGGGGCGGTTGATTTTTCAGGTTTTTGAAATAAACCAGACACTCAATGGGTCATGCTCAAACACGTGCCGTTCAATGGATTTGTAGCCAGCTTGTTGCAGCATATGCTCGGCAACTTCCCAGCCCCACATTGTCCCCAGCCCATCGCCGCCCTGGCCCAAAGAGATCGGCATGCAATGCAGGCAGGAGGCTGTGTAGAGAAAAGCCGCGAACGGAAATTCATAGTTATTCTCCAGCTTGGACGATCCGCCTATGTCCTGCATTAAATAAACACCGTCGGGTCGCAGGGCTTGTTTTAGGCGGTGAATGAAATCTTCAGGGTGCTTTTGATCATGAACAGCGTCGAACGATGTAATCAAATCGAAGCGGCCCTTGTCTTCGAAGTCGGTAAGATCTCGTACTTCGAACGACACATTTGTGACATCCAGTTCGCGGGCGTATTCACGGGCGGACGCAATGGCATCGTCACATAAGTCATAGCCGAAAAACCGGCTTTTTGGAAAATGCTCCGCCAGTTTTGAAAGGGCATGTCCCCGACCGCAGCCAGCATCCAGAACATCAATGCCCTGCTTCAAACGATCGGCCAAACCGGGGACCAGGGGGAGAATTTCTTGGAATAGATTTGCAACCACTGATCCGTCACTATCTTCCGACATGATCTGGTGGAAACAGGGATAATCACCGTAACTTGTTCCTTCACCTGTCTTAAAACATTCCAGAATGGGATCCTCAATGGCGCCTACCATCGGAATGAACTGCGCATGAACAGCTAAATTCCCTAGCGGGGCGTTTCTTGTAAGGCAGGCAGCATGAGTGTCGGGTAACTCGTAAGCTTGTCCTTCCGGATAATATTTTACGATCCCGCCTGTTACCATGACGGCGAGCCATTCCCGGACATAACGTTCAGACAAATCGGACATATTGGCAATTTGTTGGGAAGTTTTTACTCCGGTCCCAGCCATGCTATCCAGCAGGCCGGTTTTGTGGCCGATTGATAACATGACGGCAACGGCGCCTGAATTAACGATCTCGCCAACCTTCATCATAAAGGTTTCAGCCTCTTCCATATTAATTTCCGGCGCGAGCTGTTCGGTAATACTCATTTCTTTCTCCAATTATTAAAAGGCTAGAAAATCTGGCCCCTAATCAGCAACATAAAAAATGCTGCGGAGATTCGTTAGAGCTTTAATGGACAAAAACAAGCCTTTTACGCCAAAATTGGATATGCCCTCAAACACAGTACAGAGTGATGTAGGGAGAGAAATGACGGTGTTGGTAGGAAATCTTTCAATGCTCATAAGACCGGCTAGCTCGGCCGGGCGGATCTGAATAGTTTGTAGCTTGCGACGATAAGTATGGTCCCGACCGCAAGCATACCCCCTATCAGAACATAAATCAGAATGTCCATATCTACACCCCATATCCTGACAAGCACCCAACCGATAATGGCGACGATTAACAGGCGTGCATTTATGGCAAGAAAAGGGATTAGCGGTTTGTTGGCACCAAATAGAGCGAATGTGAGGCCAAGACCCGCGCCGAGAATTGGCAGGAGCAAACTGATGGCGTTTAAATAGGCAGCACCGATAGAGATTACGAATGGATCTTTGGAGAACATTTCCATCCAGTAATCGGCCGCAAATAACGCGATAGCCCCGAATAATACACCAATAGCAATGGCAATAACCGTACCGGCCCAGGCGATCTGTTTAACCCGGTCCCAGTTATTGGCACCGAGGTTGGTCGCGACCATTGTTATAATGGAGGACCCCAGCGCAAAGGTGACTGGAATTTGTAGCAATTCAAGCCGACTGGCAGCACCAAACCCCGCTAACGCCGCCTGACCATATCCTGCCATCAGTGTTGTCGTAATAATGACGATAAGTTGGGCTTGCAGAACGTTCAAGGAGGCGAACCCGCCGACATTGAGGATCTCCCGCATCGATTGCCAGGATGGTATCAGGTTCTTTAGGTAAAGCTGCACCAAAGACCTGCCGGTAATAAGATATAGAAAAAGTATGAGCGCCCCAACAGCATAAGATGTAAGTATTGCGATAGCAGCGCCATACACACCCAAAGCAGGGAAGGGCCCCCATCCTAGAATTAGTGCGGGCGCGAGCGATAAATGAAACATTTCCCCGATAACTATTGCGCTGGCCGGAATGATCATATTTCCTGTTCCGCGAACGATGTTAGCAAGTACATTCATGATCCATACGAAGGCGATACCGCTAAAAACAACCATTGAATATTGGGTCGCTGCCTCTAGAGCGTTCCCTTCGGCACCCATCCAGCCATAAATAGCTGGGCCCAGATATAAGAAAACAAAGGTAAATATAGCGGCCACGATTAAAGCAAGTACAATCCCTTGAGAAGCTACCTTAAAGGCTTGTTCATGGTTCCCCGCGCCCAGGGCCCTTGCGATCGCTGCCGCAGTACCGGTACCCAGCCCACTTGCTGACATCATTTGCATGATCAGGAATATTGGGAAAACCAAGCTAACGCCGGCTAAAGCATCCGTCCCTATCCAGCCAACAAATATAGCATCAAACGCAATAAAAGCGACGCGAGCTATCGCTTCACCTACATTTGGCGCCGAAAGTCGTAAAAGCGTTCCGTAAATTGGCCCTTGCAACATACGGTTAGTTGATGATGTTGATTTATTCAGCTCTGCAGACATTTGATCGCTTGGTAACGGTGCTGACTGTTCGATAGTCATTATTTTTCTTTCGGTTGGGCTGATCGGGAGTTTTTTTATCCCGGTTAAAGGAAGCAACGCCAGGTGACGGAAAACAATTACCTTTAGGGTAATGGCGATAATTGCCCACTGCGCAAACGGTTGTGGTCAGTTCGGACTCAAAGACGGGAACCTATGAAGTACTGGGGGAATTAAATAGGGCGTTTAAGGACAGAAGCGGGTCATTTAAGACAATATTTACATTAGATATTGTCTGTGTAGCCATACTTGCACGCTCTCAGGTGCCACCTGTTATTGGGAATAGGGCAGGTAAATCCTGGTTATTGGATCGCCAAGTTTAAGAAGCTAAGGTAGGAACTGTTTCGTACGAAATATCCAATCCATGTTCTGTTAGAAGGTCTCCAACATCACGATAGTTCGGTGTAATCTGATGGAACGCCAAGCTGCATTCTGAATTAGTTGAGATGGAAAACGATGGTGCTGATAGGAGACCTGTCTCATCGACCAAGATTAGAACATCATTAATCTTCTCGCCATAAAGTTACTGTGATAACACCCCTTGAATACAATCTTTTCTCAAGCAATTCGTGCTAATGAATCACGAAGGATAATCTCCGTACCAAATTCGGCACTCTTCGCCTTTTCATCTTTTTGGATGAGCTTCAGAAGTAGTTTGGCTGCGGCCCTCCCCATTGCATAATGCGGTACACGCACCGTTGTAAGTGAAGGCGCAAGTGCAGAAGCGATATTCAGATCATCAAAACCGGTGACGGACACGTCTTCCGGTACCCGAATGCCTCGTTGCCGAGCGCGCATTATTACACCGGCCGCCAAAACGTCATTACCACACATGATGACGCTCGGCTTGCTAACTTTTGACATCAATGTGTCAAAGGCATTTCCACCTGCTTCCATTCTGTATTTTGTCTCGATTAAATCGACAAGCCGAACGGTATCCGGGTGATCAGCTATTGCGTCTTTAACGCCATCAATGCGACCACCTGCGCGATCATTGTTTTCTGAGATTCCGGCGATCATCGCGATTTTTTTATGGCCATGATCGATGACGACTTTTGCAAGGTCATAAGCCGCAAGGCGGTTGTTGAAGCCAGCATAATATCCGTTGAGTTCTTCCTGAAAAGCCCAGGCGATAACATAGGGCAAATTTCTTTGATTCAAAAACCTCACTGTTTTCTTGGGCCGTTCAGCGCCAATGAGAAGAAGGCCTCCTGCGCCGCTCGCTAACAGGGACTGTATTTGTTGTAGTTCCTGTTTTGGATCATATCCGGAACTGGCGATAAGCAGGGTAATGCCGTTTTTCGAAAGCTCTTCCTGAAATGCCTGAATGCCATTTGAAAACATGGCATTCGCCATGGTCGGGATAATGGCGCCGACCATCCTTACTTTGTTTGATGCCAGCATACGTCCGCCGAGGTTCGGCGTGTATCCAAGCTTTTGGATGGTTTTTTGAATTTGTGACCTAGTAGATTTAGCAACTTTCTCCGGATTGTTTAGATACCGGGACACAGTGGCAGTCGACACTTTGGAGCTTAAAGCGACGTCTTCTAGAGTTGGCGTGCCGCGGTTTTTCATTCTGTTATTCTTACTGCCTATATTCTCATAAATGTCGGGATGGCGTCATCGATATATTGTGAATTATATAGACTATAGTAGCTATAGATCAACATCAACCTCCTGATAATAGTATGATATTTATTTATTATTCGGAATTTAATGTAAGCGCTTGCATAAAGTAAACGCTTACATTAACCTATTGTTCACGGTGACGTTAAATTTGAAGAAATCAACATGGGAAACGGAGGTGTCGGCATGCAAAAAGGCAGCAAAATTGCTTTAGGCGTAACTGCAGTCATTTTTTCGGTTTTTATAGCAAATTTGTTTATGGGTGCTTTTCTTGATGCCCGTTTCATGTCGGACGTCGCCGAAATGCTGGCGCTACTTGCCACCTCAGTATGTTTCGTTACGGCGATCCTTCTGATTGAGAAACAAGAACACTCCAATAAAAAATAAATCAACTAACAGAAAATTCGAATTGGGAGACAATGAGATGAAGGACAAGCAACTTGAAGCAGAAATTAAATCTGTTGAGCGGCGCAATTTTCTGAGCTTGACGGGGAAGGGTGCATTTACGGCGGCCCTGGTTGCCGGTGCGGCAGGAACGTTGGGGTCAAGTGAGGCAGTTGCGCAAACTGCGAAGGAAGAAAAAGATCGCGAGTCTGCTGCGGATCATACCATGATCATTGCAACAGCTTATGTACTTGGTGCGTCCCGCAGTTATCCGATCATGCAATTGGACTTAAAAGAAAATATCCAGAATGCGACAAACGGTAAAGTATATGTCAAGTTGGCGCCAGGCGGCCAACTGGGTGCGGGCGGTGCGCTGGTCCAAAAAGTTCAGGGCGGTACCATTCAGGCTGCACAACATTCTCTGTCTAATTTCGCGCCATTTGCTCCGTCAATTGATCTAATTAATCTGCCGTATTTCTGTGGCTCTAACCAGCGTTTTACCAATCTGGTGAACTCGAAAGCATGGAAATCTGATGTTCACCCGAAGATTGCAGCAAAAGGTTTCAAGCCACTTTTCTATGTAGTAATCGACCCGCGTGTCGTCGCCGTACGTAAAGGTGGTAGTGGTGCCGTTATTGCGCCAAGCGATCTGGACGGAATAAAATTCCGTGTCCCGGGTTCGAAAATGTTGCAGCAATATTATCGCATGGTTGGCGCAAACCCGACGCCGGTAGCCTGGGGCGAAACGCCGTCGGCGATTAAGCAGGGCGTCGCCGATGCCCTCGATCCTTCTGTCGGGGCGCTTTATGTGTTTGGCTTTAAGGACATATTAAGTCATGTGACCTTTACTCAGGCCGTTCCTGACAGCCAGGTCTTCTCCTGTAACCTAGAATGGTTCAACTCATTGCCGAAGGATGTGCAGGAAGGTATTGAATTTGCCTCAGAAGTCACCTCTCAGCAAAATCTCGCTAAGGTACCAGCCGCCCGTGCCTACGCTATGGCAGAGTTGCGTAAATCAGGCGTTGAATTCCACTCGCTGACGGATGATCAGCTCAATGTGTGGAAAGAAACAGGCGGCTACCAGCTTAGTGATTGGGATAGCTTCAAGATTGAGCTTGCCGGATCTATGGACGCTTTCAGCGCTTTGGAAGAAGGCGCGAATACAATGGGAAAATATTACGTTCACGACGCGTAAGCGTAACATTCGGGCTGCTCTCGCAGCCCGAATATCCCCTCCTTTCTGGATAGCCAAAATATGAGGCGGTTATGATCAAATTTCTGAAGGGCCTTGATAAAAACGGCGAACGCTGGTTGCTTCTCGTTTTCTATACTCTGTTGGTAGCAACCATGGCGATAGAGGTTATCCGCCGTGAAGTGTTTTCCTACTCCTCCATTTGGGGGGAAGAGATTGTACGTTACTCCTTCATCTACCTTGCCTGGATTGGTGCCGCTACGGCGGTGAAGGAACGGGCTCATATTCGCATCGATGTATTGTTCCATTATGTCGGGCCGAGAGGGCGAGCCCTTCTTTATATATTAGGCGACCTTGTGATGTTTTTTGTCGCCGTTATAGCCCTTTACTGGTCGTTCGAAACGGTTTCTGTGTCCTGGAAATTCGGGTCTGTCACAGACGGCCTTCGGATTTCAAAGGTCTGGTTTTTAACAGCTGTTCCTGCTGGTTTTGCGCTCCTCATCTTTCGCCTTTTGCAGTCGTTCATTCGGGACGTTAAAGATCTTCGTCGAGGTCGCCCCGTGTTCGAAGGCAACAAACTTTTTGATTAGGATAGCCCATGCTCTGGAATAATCTTCAACAACAAACAGTTGACCTGGGTTGGGATTTCTATTTCCCGGTTCTCATTTTTGTCGCTTTCTGCGCACTTGGCATTCCGATTTGGGCGACAATTGGCGCGAGCGCTATCGCCATGCTGGTTCTGTCAGGCGTGCTTCCGCTATCGCTCCTTGGCGAGTCCCTCTTTGATGGCATCGATGCTTTTGCACTGACGGCCATTCCGCTCTTTATTTTGACGGGTGATGTTCTTGTTCGTACCGGCCTTAGTCGCAAGTTTCTCGATGTAGCGGAAGCGTTAACGTGCTGGGTAAAGGGCGGCTTTGGTTCAGCCACTGTCCTCGTTTGTGGTATGTTTTCGGCAATCTCCGGCTCTGACGCTGCGGGTGCGGCGGCCGTTGGACGGATGACCATAGATCGCATGGTCGAAGCCGGATACCCAAGACCCTATGCTTGTGCATTGGTTGCGTCAGGTGCCTGTACCGGAATTCTTATTCCGCCCTCTATCGCCTATATTATTATTGGCCTCGTGCTCGGAATTTCAGCTTCTACATTGTTCCTGGCAGCCCTCATCCCGGGCCTTATGGTGTTGTTTGCCATTCTGATGACCAACATCGTTATGAACCGGATCTATGCCTATGAAAATGGCGGCGCCATTACCGTGAAAGAATGGCTGATTAACATTGGCAATGCTGTGAAAAGCGGATGGTATGCCTTCCTGGTTCCAGGCATTATATTCTACGGCATCTTTTCTGGACGTCTAACCCCGACAGAGGCAGGCGCCACCGCCGTCATCGTCACTATTATACTTGGGTTTATTCTGGGAACCCTGAAGCTTTCTGATTTTCCGTCCATGTTAGTGGGGTCGGCAAAGGTGAACGGCGTGATCCTTCCCATTATCGCTCTGTCATTACCTCTGGCGCAGGCTCTTGCTGCGATGGGTGTTCCGCAAGGGTTTGTCTATGCCGTAACCTCTTTGACGGAAAACCCGTATCTGCTCACGCTCCTGATGATAGGTATTTTGATCGCGGCGGGCTGTGTGATGGAAACAACACCTAACATTGTGATCTTGGCACCGCTTCTAAAGCCGGTTGCTGATGCAATTGGCATGAATGAAATTCAATTCTGTATCATGATGATCACGTCTCTGGGTATTGGCTTTATTACGCCTCCCCTTGGTTTGAATTTGTTCGTAGTTGCCGGAATAACCGGGGAATCTACGTTGAAAATAGCGGGAAAAGCATGGCCGTTTATGTTT
>Ga0315338_1002332_pt1 | contig 19219 bp, 12 predicted proteins | sample ASW8metaG_FD_204518 | JGI IMG/M metagenome (GOLD analysis project Ga0315338, IMG submission 204518) | Ammonia-oxidizing marine archaeal communities from Monterey Bay, California, United States - ASW #8 | ecosystem: Environmental > Aquatic > Marine > Coastal | place: USA: California | collected... | reverse complement strand
ATATATAATATATATAATATATATAATATAAAATTATTTTATCTCAAAATAAAAGAAATATACAAATAACATTTACGACATTTTCTTATGAAACTGGTCCAGTTCCTGGATGGGCATTTAAATTATTCAATCTTAATGAATGATGCAAATTTGCAAAACATTGATACCCATTTCCTTCTTTGCAAGTCGGTCCACGATTATATAACCATAACGCAAACTCTTTTTGTTTGTTTGGAATACTTGTATTTGGCATAGTATAAAATTGTCTTTGACCATTGTTTTTACCCCATACATCTCCTACATCTTGATATAATCCGTGATTGAATGCTTTTTCCATTTGTTCTTTAACAATAGGATTGTCTAACACATCATCGCATACATCTCTATTTGGCATATTTGTATAATCAGAAAGAGCAACATTCATAAAAGGATTATCGACCGTTGGTGTAACACATACTCTTGGTTGTAACATACTATCTTCATAATTATTAAATTGCTCGACTGAACCAGCTACACTTGCTTCTTTGGATTCTGCGTTATTTTTGTTTCCATTGTTTCCATTATTCGTATTATTTGGTCTATAAGTATAAATCAAATAAGTTAATACCATTGTTCCAATTACAATGAAAAATACATTTGTGTTTCTTTTATAAACAAATAAGCATACCGATAAATAGACACTTGCTCGAACAAGTGAATTTAAAATTTCACTCATACTCATAGTATTTGTAGGATAGAAATGACTTAACTTGTTTTTATCAAATAATACTGTTACATCGTTTGACCAAAATTTATCAACAGACATTTTATTATATAAGATAATAGATATATATTATAAAATACAAATAAAAATAATATACTTAAAATTTATTCATTATTTTCTCTTTCTAGAACGGTAGGTAGATTGTTAAGCTGATTCAAGAGTTGATCCCGTCTTGTAGTTGTTGGAGCTAAGTCAGCTTGAACTTCTAATATAGCCCTACGGTTTGGTTCGTCGAATTGGTTTTCAGCTAAATCTCTATTGCGTGCGTTGTCGTCTGATTCTTGCTGTGCTGCTCTTCTTGCGGCTTCTGCTGCTGCTGCTGCTTCTGCTGCTGCTGCTGCTTTTTCTGCTTCTGCTTCTTCGTATAATTTTCGTACACCTTTAACTATAAAGTTCACCGTCGGTAACAAATCCAAATCACCGCTTAAACCTGTTTCTTTTGTAGCCTTTTTAAGAGAATTTATTAAATGTCCGGGTTTTTTTAGAGTAGATTCTATAGTCTTAATATCATCAGAGAAGTCTTCCCTAAGTATTTTTAATAATTTAAAGGTATTCTGGAATTGTTTAATCCCTGGAAACATAAATTGAAATTCTATAAACTCAAATAATTTAAATTCATTTTCACTTCCTATTTCAAGCAACATATCCATTCTTTGATCAAGATGTCGTAATATCCCATCAGGATCAACAAGAGAATGGATTAAATAATAATTATGATTCTTAATTTGTTTTATTAATTTTGTCACATCTTCATCTTTGTCATTGAGTTTATTTTCGTCACTGAGTTCATTTTCTATACTATTTAATGCAAACATAACACCATTATAATCTCCTTTAACATCTGAAAAAACCTTTTCATAATATGAAACGAATCTTTTAATACGTTTATTCGGATGTTCTTCTAACATTTTTTTAATTTTTAATAATTTCATCTTTTTAGGAATAGACTTAATAGCACGTTCTTTTTTAGATTTCCGTTTTTTTCCTTTTCCTTTTCCTTTTCCTTTTCCTTTTCCTTTTCCTTTTCCTTTTGTTTTCTTTTTACCACCACTTTGATACAAACTCACGTATTGTTTTAATAATGAAATACCTTCATTTGAAAATATACTATAAGAAACACCAGATGTAGGGTCTACAATATTATTCATATTTTAAAAGTTATATAATAAATAAATAAATAAATAAATAAATTATAATCCGCCTTTGATTATTTAGATTGCTTTTGTTTCAATTCTTTTAATTCTTTTAATCTTTTCAATTTATTTAACATTTCTTTCTTTGAATTCAAATCGTTTGATGACATAACTGGTGCTGGTGCTGGTGCTGGTGCTGGTGCTGGTGTTGAAGTTGAAACAGGTTCAACATTGCTATTTCCAGACAACATTCCCATTAATTGATTTTGCATATTTTGCATATCTTCTGGATTTGCGCCTCCCATTTGTTGAGTCATTTCAGCAATCTTTTCCGGATTGTCTATGTTTTTCATCATTTCTTGTAATTGCTCTGGATCTACATTATCTCCCATAAATCCAGCCATTTTAGACATCATATCTCCCATAAACCCCTCGTTATTTTCCATCATACTTGTTATATTTCCCAATCCAGAATTTCCATCTTTTACAAGCGTCTCAGCTTCTCTTTTCAGTGTTTCTGGATTAATTTTACCGGTTTCAATATGTTTTTCAATTTTGCTTGTAATATTCCCCATCAAACTATTTAATCCCTTGTGTTCCTTAATATTCCCAGACATCATTGATTGTAATAATTTCGCAGGATCACCCAAATCTAAGTTTGTTAAATCTATTTCCTGCATAATATTCATAGCAACTTGACCCAGTTCATTGTCAAGCAATTTTCCAGCTCCAGGAAATGCTTTATTCATATGCTTTTTAATAGACGCCGGATCCATATCAACATTAGACGGAAGTCCTCCTGAGTTTCCGCCTCCTAATCCACCTAAACCTCCAAGCATACCGCCCAATAATCCACCAAGACCACCGCCTTCACCACCTTCACCACCTTCATTTTCACGTTGCTCTTCTAATTGTTCTTCAATTCTTTGCGTTCGATTATGTTTTAAACTTTCAACAATATCCAAAAACACACGGTCATCTTTCGAAATAGTTGATGGGTCTAATGTACCCGTAATAGAACCCCTGAGTAATTCATTTACGTCACCGTCATAAGTGTGGCGATATGCATATACATATAAAACTTTGTAATAACGCAATATATCATTTATTTCAGTCGCATCTAATTCTAAATCTTCGTTATTGAAAAACACATGATCCACTACGCGATGTTTCAAAATGTTAACATCATCGTTTTTAAGTAACGTAAGTTGAGATCTAACTAACTCCATATAATCTAACATAAAAGATTTGTCGTTCGCGAATGTTTTTGGTGATTCTAAGAAATCACGGTAATAATTTTGGAAATATTCATCACATACACCATGACCTCTACCATATTTATCTTGTAATTCCGTCAAAAAAGAATGAAGGGTGTTGTTAAATTTCTCTAAATTAGACATTGTTATTATAAGATTTATATGATTTCAATTACAGATGAATATTAATTCTATGTTTCTTTTAAATTAAAATAAATTAAAATAAATACAAAAAACATAAAACTTAATTACAAGTACAATTATTAAATTACAATTATTAAATTACAAAATACAACGATTTCACACATTTTTAATTTTCATAAAAGAAGCTCTCTGTATATGTATCATCCATTATTCTAAAGGTTGGTGTTTCTACTTTATCAACAGCATTCAAAATAGCAGTTGTCCCTTCCATTTTACGTGATTGTCCTACAATAAATGTTGTTTTAAGTTCATTTAATTGATGAACAATCAACTGTATCGTCTTATAAAATATGATCAAATAAGGTGCTTTTTTACTGGTTAGTTCATCCCAAGTGTTGTCTTTGTATACACTTGCAAATTGTTCTTTCGCATTTCTTTGCATTTTCATTTTAAATCTCAATATATTTTGCAGAGGATGTTCGATACGATAAGTTGCGACTTCTAAAAGTGTTTCTTTTGTTTTGTAAAGAGTTGTATTTTTATTATTTTCAAAATCTGTCATATGTTCTACTTTAATTCTTTTCATATAATCTGTTATCAAATTACCGATCGTGTGGTCTTGTTCTATTAATTCAATCACTGCCTGATTTCTTTCAAAATAGAATTTATATTGAGAATTCATTGTAATAGTGTCACTTGTAATGTTTATTCCATTCATAATATCAATTAATTTTAATTCTAACACAAACAATGAATCCATAAATGCTTGTAATGGTGAATATACACCTATCGATTCTACCGTAAAACTGATCGAGTTACATTCACCGTCGCGATTTTGTTTGTAAACTCTCGCAGAATCAAGTCGGTCAAATGAACGACGTGCTTGCATTATTTCATTTTCTGTGAGCGGCGCCAAGCCTTTTGTGTTTCTCTCTACATTTTGCTGATTTATCGTATTTTGGAAAATCATATCTTTCATTTCTTCTGTATCTTCCTCATATTTAAATGCGACCCCTGCAACAGGACTGTATGATGCGTGTTTCTTTGCTAAACCAACTGTTGGATGCGCTTCTAGATGGAGTTTTTGCCCTTTCATTTTATCATTTGGATTTGATTTTAAAACATAGAAATGAACATGTTCTCCCGTGAAATAATCGGGTTTAAAGAAATCTGCTATATCAAGTTCTTGGACATCTTCAACTTCTTCAACGACTTTACCCTCTTCATCTGCTTCGTCTTTGTCTAGAACTTTCATACTTTTTTGGAATACACGAAATTGATTTGAGAAAATGTCTCTATAATGGGATTCAATTGCAAAATCATCAGTATTGTGTTCATTTAATACAAATACAGGTACAAGACTTTCATTGTCAAACACGTTCTCCCGAAATCCAGTTGTTTTGTTTATTTTACTGACAATTTTAAATCTTGGATCTCGATAAATTGGCAATAAAGATGTTCTGTGGGCAATAAATTCATTATGAAGTTCAGATTTATTTTCCAAAACATTGATATCTTTTTCGTAAAACGCAACATTTGGGATTTCAGATAGAATAATACGTCTTATCGCATTTGAAAGAGAAACTGGAACGTCCTCTAATACAAGTTCTGCTTGTGTAATTTCATCTGGGAGTATATTAGAATACTCAACTTTACGTACTTCAATATTCATATCAGTTATCATTTTATGTAAATAAGTCAATTAAATTGAATTGATTTGAATTGATTTGAATCGAATTAAATTGAATTGAATATGTGTTATATATAATAAAGTATTTAAATTAATATTGATAGACGTATCATTTTGTGCGTCAGATTTCTTAATTTATTTTATTTATTTTGTTTAATTTATTTAATTTATATTTAAACCCAAAATATAAAAATAATACATAATACCTAATATTTGAATATTTGAATATTTGAATAAGTACATATAAATGAACCGTTCATCTATGCCTCAATATAACCCGGATCCAAATATACCAGTTGGATTTATTGGAAGTGATACACAACAAATACCTCAACAAATGCCTCAACAAATGCCTCAACAAATGCCTCAACAAATGCCTCAACAAATGCCTCAAAGAACGTCACAACAACGACCACGACCTGAAAAACGCAATATATTATTTTTCCAACCATCTTGCCAACATTCACAAGAATTTCTCAAACTATTAAATTTTTCAAAAGGATTACAAAATAAATTTATTCAAATTAATGTATTAACGCCAAATCAAAAAATACCAGACAAAGTTCAAGTTACTCCGACCATATTCACTGTACCTGATTATAATATGTATTCGGCAGATGAGGCGTTTAAATGGTTACAACAAGAAATTATAAAAGAACAACGCAATCAAAACAACCCACAACAAAGACAAGCACAACAAATTAAAAATCAAACACAACAACTCATAAACGGTGGTATTCGTATGAATGCCCCCACCTTTAGTGGGAATGGAAATGGTGGTATGCCAAATACACGTTCTGGTCCGTCTGGACAAAAACCATCCGAAAGCTTCAATACTTATGACCCAAATAGAGATGGTGGTGTTATGCCTTTTATGTCCGATATGGGTTCAAATCGTAGCGGAAACTTTTCTTATTTAAATGTAGATAGTGCTCCGCCATTTAATTATGCACATGTAACACAAGATAATCAAAATCAAAATCAAAATAATCAAACAAACCCTTCTATGATGCAACAAAGAGGGAGACCGAAAAAATTAGAGGATTCTAAATATGATGCGTTTCTAGCGAAAAGACAATCAGATCCATACATTCAACAATCTATGCCAACATCATATTAATTATGATTTTGTATTTAAAGCTATATGAACTATTTATTTATTATATTATCCATTTTATTTCAAATTATTTTGAATTATTTTTAATTATTTTTAATTATTTCCAAAACTAAAATGAGTATTTTAACGGCATTTACTACGCAAGTTATAAATCTTGCAACTGAATTAACAAATATGTATCCAAACGATTCATTTTTTAAATCTGCTCTTACTGCTGCGTCACTTATGAAAAAGACAAACCCACGACTTATGTACAATTTAATGATGGAAAATGTATCCCAATATAGAGAACAGGTATTCGCAGAAAATGATGCATTTTTTGCAAATCAAATTACCAAATTAGAAGAAGAAAAAAACACGGAAGTGGACGAATCTGGTAGCGTGTCACAAGATAACGAAAAAAGATTGGTTCAAAATGAAGAACAATTCAATTTCATTCTTCGAGTTCGGACATATTGGAATGAAATGTCACCAAATACTAAAAAACAAATATGGATGTATTTGAAAGTTTTATTCAAATTATCCGATCGCTTGAATTAATTATATATTTATCATTTTTTTATCATTTTTTTTTATCATTTTTATCATTTTTATATCATTTTATCATATATTTATTTTGAATTCAAAACTTACCTCAACCGTCCTGTCTCATCTACAAGTTCGTCTAGTTTTTCCTTTTGTGCGATTTTTTCTTGTGTAAGCAAATAATATACAAGAGCTGTATCAAGAGAATACACATGACGCTGAATAACACCAAAACTTGTCTTATAACGCGAATTCTTAACGTGACGGACTTTTTCCAAATAAATACCGTGTAGTGTATAAATAATCGGTGCCAAATGCTTTGGAATGTCCATCTTAATCTTATTTACTCGCACATTCTTGTAAAAATAGAGAATTGTTGCTACGAGGGATTTTAGGTCATATTCAATCTCTTTTACTTTTTCATAATCCTCTGCAAATCGTCGCAAATAATCTGTTTCAGTGTTTTGAAGCACCTTTTTCAATAGACCATAGCGCTTATTCCGGTCATTTCCTTTCATATTTTTTACTTTTACATAAGCATCTCCCTTGCATTTTACACGGACATCCGTATTTTCACTGTCAAACATCATGAATCCCTCCTTATCATATGAAAGTTCTGTAAGTGTTTCCTCCAATTCTTCATATGACTCAAATGTTAGAGTTTGGGGTCGCGTGAATTCTACACTGTATTCTTCATCACGTGGACGACTTTGCAATGTAGTCATATCTCGAACATGAACCAAATATAGAGAAGGTTCGCTATATTTTGTAACAATACGATTATCTTTATGAGCCAGGACGAATGTATAGCAGTAAGTCTTGTTCAATGCTTGCAAATCAAAATTACAAGCCTCGTTAAACATCGTATAAAAGGACTTTGAAGTACCCCAACGACTGCGTTTCGCATCGATACAACCCTTCGTTGCTACACGCCACTCATCTTTATAATAAAAGACATTGATCATTGTCCCATCCACGGATTCTTCTACTCTAACCCTTTCAAATGGAATAAATTTTTTAAATAGTTGGTAATTCACGCCTCCTGATAGGGGATAACACACTGGTTTCGGTGGATTTGATTCTTTTTCAAAAATAACACCGCGGCAATGGCGAACAAAATCATTATTTACATCTGCGCCAAAATCACGCATATATTTAATAAGATACAAGTCTTGAGTATATTTGACTTTCATATGATACTCGTCGCGACACATATCGAAGAGCTCGCGGAACTCCTTACCCACAAGTGGGGCGAAAAATTGAGAATGATCTACTGACATTATGATTTTAATTGAAATTAAATTAAGTAAATTTAGTGAAATAAATGAATTATAAATGAAAAGCAAATATGCAAATAATCTAAAGAAATATATTTAAGTTATTGTAATGTATCTATATGTAACGTTGTCTTTAAATTGAAATTTAGAATCAGATTTTTTTTGTATTCAACTCAAATAATTTACTTTAACAATTTTCTTTAACAATTTTCTCTAACGTTTATTAATTAATAAAATTATAATATATATATATATCTTTCATTATGAGTGATATTAACAAACCATATGAAGAAGAGGTTGATTTACAAGAAATTGGAGAAGATATTAACGAAACTCCAGAAGAATTGATAGAAACAGATAACATAAATATAGATAGTGAAGGTGTAGAAACCGAAAATGATGAAGCAGACAATATATTTGAGGAAGATGTTGGTAAAGTTCTTGGTAATAATGAAAGTGGTGAATCCGAAAATATAGCCAATCTTATGGAACAAATTGACGAGGTTGAAGATAAAAACGAAACTGATGAACTTATTGATTATATAGCACAACCAGATACTATCACAAAACCCACTCAAACCGTGAACAAGCCTCTTCCAGAATTAGTCAGTTTTCAAGATATTGTAGAAATCATAACAACAGACAATAACATTTTGAGTAACGAAAATGCATTTGTAAGTGAAAATACAAAAGAAGCAATCCGTATTCTTGTTATAAATGAAAGAACAGGTAAAGAACAAGATATAACCCTTAAAAAAGAACGTGATGGTTCTTTAGCACAAAATAATTATAAAATTATATATCTCCGCAAAGAAGGCGACGAAGAAGATGAATTTGATCACGAAGAATTCAAATCCACTTTCAAAAATATGGTTGCGGATAACAATATGGATGGCGAAGATAACGACATTCAAACCGAAGATATTGTAAAAATTAGAATTAAAAAACAAGAACAATGGGAACAACAATACGATATAAGAGAACAAAAAACAGATATGTACGATCAATTAATTCAAAAAATACCAGAAAATAGACGCGAAATAGAAAGAAGACGGGTTAATAAAGTTGTTGATTTATTGTTTGATTTATTAGAAGATATTAGAACAGAACAACAATATAAAGGTGCCGACTTAACAAATACCGAAAATAAGTATTATACCGAATATTTAAACAACAACTACAATCTTGAATGGCTTATCCCAGTTATTATAGACACCACACAAAAAGATAAAAATCCAGAACTATCCGTCGACGTAAGAGATGAGATAAGAGAACAATTACACCAAAAACTCACGTCTTACACAGATGCAAACAAACTCCATTTTAGCAAACATCACAAAGATGAAGATTCCCAAGCAGAATACAAGGGTGACGCTGAATACCAAAACATATTATACAATGGAAGTCGTAGAACTTATAAAGACCTAGGTATTTCGGTTGATACAAAGGAAGGAAGTGTTGATTTAGATTTAGATAAACGATTTGAACCACTAGATCGTTATTATACAACATTTGATCCAAATAGTGATGGATATGATTTAATTGAAGAAAATTCTTTGAAAACAGATGCCAAAAATACAAGCACCGCTTTTCGTATGAGTTCACTAAACAAAGAACAGCTCGAATTTCGTAAAATAGATGGACCAGTTTATTATAACAAAGAAAACTTTCTTCCAAAATATCGTGATAGAAACGCAAAATCACTTGATGTAGGTGATAATTCTATGAAATTATATTTAGATCCAAAATATAATGCTGGTCAAAATATCACTATTAAAAAAGGTAACCGAGAAATACCAGTTGATTGGTGCTCTGTTCGTTATCCACCCAGTCAAAAATTATGGATAGATCCAGAAACATTCCACTTAAATGGATGGTTTATAGACAGTTCCAAAGTCGGATTTTTAACACCTTATACTTTTCAAAATACGACATACAAAGGAAATGATTCTTTGTTTACGGTTCAATCTTCAAATTATCAACCAGGTTATAATCTTTTTGATTTAGTTCGACAAAATGACTATTTTAACCATTCATTTTCGCATTCTCAAAACATAGAAATGCAATGTAATTTGCAAATGGGTGATTCGGGTCTAGCTATTCCAAATTCACATGATATGAACTCAATCTATTTATATTCACAGTATCCAGATATAAGAAAGGATATCGCCGATTATCTAGAGAAAAAATATGATTCAAAAAGTGCATACAATAACAAGGATATAGTAAAATATCTAAATAAAATCATATTGTCTAAATTGTTACCATCACCTGAAAAATATAATTTTGAATTAGAAAATTTAAAACGAATGAATTCTAAAAAGGGATTTCATATTTCAAATAGAATTACTAATTTAAATGATTTCGATAGAGTCGCAGGATTGAGTGGTTTGAACTCAAGTATGTTTACAAATAAAGATTTGAATAGACTCGGTATATGGGGTCAAATACAAGAGTCTATTCTAGCAATTCAAACAAACAGAGATCTTTCAAAAAAGGTTTTCTACGTTCACAATTATTTATATACATATTTTAACAATCTAGATAAGTCTTTGCTACAACGATTTATAAGTTTGAAAAATGCCAGTTTTGAAAAGAAATACACATCTATTTTGAAATTTTTGAAAAGTATGTTTGAAGAAGTAGATTCTGATGTAATTCGCATATATATGAATACACGTGATTTACCTGTTCGTATGCAAATGAATATAACACAGGATACCTTGTATTTAGTTAAAACATTAGAAACTTTTTGCAGTGATTTATGTAATTTAAAACAAAATGAACGCATTCAATATGCTCATATTTCAAACGATATTGCAAATAATATTGAAGTTATCATATACAAGATTGAAAACAAAGGAGATACCCATATGATTCCATTATCATCTATTTTGAAAAGAGTTGAAGATACATATTCTTCTACACAAGATAAAGGGTTTTTAATACATTTAATTGCTCAAGATTATGTAAATACATATAATGGCGAAGTTTTGAATTCAATTACTCTTCAATTATATATGTATTATATTGATGGAATAAATAATAAATATGATGGTAATAATTCAAATTCAAATTCAAATTCAAACGTTGACAAAGACGATCCAGAATTATCCGAATACACAAAGAAACTTTTCAAATTTTTGAAAATTGAACCTATACACAAAACACATATCCATAATATATATGAATTACACTCATACATTACAAATAAAGTTAATTCTGTTAAATACAGTAAATTCTCTCAATATTTACATCCACAAGACACATTTGAACTTTTGAAAAGATTTCATGTTCACAAAAAAGAACGAGTTACGATTCAAGATGCAATAGACTCTCTCATTATTGAAAAATATAACAAAATAAATTCAGAAAAGATTGACAATGTAAATGACATTTCCGAACCTATGAATGTTCTTATGCAAGTTCGAACAACTGATATGGATATATTAGCAGACAGAATTACGAGTCTAATTATGACCTTACAGCATTATTTGAAAACACTGGATTTTTGCAAAACAAATAATATATCGGTTCCAATTGTAAAAATATATAACAGCATGGAAGATGTACAATCCGACAATGCAAAAGATAATGTACCATATGACCCTGCTTTTGATACAAGAGTCCGAGATTTCCGTTTAATTGAAAATATTATTAGAGAATACTCCCCATCTGGGAAAGCAGATGAATTTGACATTGAGTATATTAAACAATTATTACAAACAAAAGAGATCGAAAACATAATTATACGAGCATATTATTATGAACTTAATAAAGACGATTTCAAAAGTAATCCTGAAGAAATAGGTAAAGATGAAGGTGAAGAAGGTGAAGAAAATAACGATAAAAAGAAAGTGCGATCCATTATTGACGATTTTATTGAATATTACGAAACACGCGAAATCCCAAATATATTTGTAAAAGAAGGAGATTATTGCGCTGTGAAAAATGCACCTTGTAATATTTATGTTAGAAGTGAAGGTAGTTCCTGGATACCTGCTGAAACGGACACAAATATGACAATTAAAAATATGGAAATTAAACCTCAAATTCTTGAATTAATCCAACAATTACTTCATTTTGAAATTGAACCAGAAGACCGCCTATATCATTTCAAAGAAGTAGGTGGTTACGAATTAGATAAAGTTAATATGATTAAAACTTTGAATTATTTCCAAATGACAATGAAAGCCCCCTTACTATATTATAATGTTAAATTCTTATTTGATGAAATAGAAACATACCGTAAGCGAGAAAACATTTTTAAAGCGAACGATAGCATAGGTGAGGAAATTGAAAAATACCGAGAACATCTAGGTGTTTTAATTGAATTATACGGATCTATTGAACTTGATTTTGTAGAAATGGAAGAAGACGCACGGAAAATAGACCGAAGTTCGCAACCAAAATATCAACAAATAATGGACGATATGTTCAAAGAGTTAGAACGCGACGAACGTTCGGGTTTACTTAAACTTAAAAATATATTGGATAATTTTGGAGTTTTAAATAAAAACAAACACGCATATTTAGATACTGGTGGCGAATACTTAATATGTGAACATTGGGGACATGCTATTAAAAGTGTCAACTCAAATTTACCCGAAACAGAAAAACAATTTATTTTAAACAAAATGCTTTCTGATTTTGGTGCGAAATCCAATGAAGTTGATATACACTGTAAATATTGCGGTTTTGTAATTGGACAACAAAATTATAGCGATTTGGATGGGTTCAAAGGTGGTGTTCCAATTGTTTCACGTACAAAAGTATTTACAAAAACAGAAGAAGATACCAGTTTTTTGAAAGACACTTTAGCCAGAGACGTTGATACGTTTGTCATGCAATTTTGCAGAAATTTCAGCATTATGTTACGACCTGAACACAGACAAGAACTTCAAAGTATTATTATGAATGAAATTAATAAAACTGCTTCACTTGAAACACTATTAGATAATGGTGATTTACAAAACGATTTACTATTTAGAATAAAAAAGGACAGCAATAAATTAGTTTTCAAAAAAGATTCTAAAACAGGTAAATCCATATTTGACGAAGGATACGAACTATTTAAACAGATCAAAACATGGAAAGTAGATGTTCACATGATTAAACTTCTATTTTCTTCTGTAGAAAGACGCTTAAAAGAAAAGAAACGGCGGAAGAAAATAACTGATGATATGGATGTATTTGGAATTCAATTTGGAGGCGCCGATGGACCGAAAAAATTGAAAAAATTAAAAAAATTAAAAAAATTGAAAAAACCCAAAAAACTTACAAAAATCAAAAAACCCAAAAAACCAAAAAAAACAAAAGACCAAAAGGATAATGAAGAAAAGGGAAAAAAAGACGGTAAGAAAAAAAGAGGTAGTAAGAAAGATACTAAACCTATCGTTGTGGATAAATCCGAATATTCAAGTGGCGCAGAATTATTGCAGAATGCAACGGAAAAACACATTATCTATCGCTTCTTAAAAACATGTGCAAGTAAAATAGGAGGACAATATTCACTTCTTGAACTATATACTATTTATACAAAGAAGGAACTAATATTTAATACATTATCCGCATTGTATGTAATATTACAAACCGCGATTCCTGATTATCCTATTAAAAATACGGGACATGAACGTGAAACTTATACACAATTTACTGTAAGCGATTTTTATAATGATTTAGAAGTAGATGAAGGTGTTGGAGACACTAATCGTAGCGAAAAAGACAACACACAAGGAGAACGTAACAAACAAATTATTATGTTCTTCGCACAACTTGTGTTTAATAGCAAACGAGTTGTTTTAGATAGCAACCGAAATATACCGATTAATTCTATTCTTGCAGGTGTTGTAAATATGAATGTTGCAGAAATATATAGAAAATTAGAAGAAAAAATAACCAATTTACAGACAACTCCTACTGTAAATGTTTTATATGACAATAAATTTACATATAGAACAGCATTAGCAGAATCGTTCAAAATAGAAGGAGTATATTTGAAAGATTGGGATAATTTCCGACCATTATATGATCCAAATCCACCGACTCTTAAAATAAACGAACTTATTCAAAATGCTAATTCCGTAATTTCAACGGTTGAGCGTAATTTGATAGACGCTGTTCGTAGTAATTTTACCTATTCAATTATTCTCATTAATATGTTAAACGAATATGTTTCAAAATCAAAGAAATTAGTCAATATGAACTTTTTATACAACTCGGTTGGAATGGTTCCCGTTGATGTATTAAAAGAAACATATTCATATTTTACATTTCCTCTATTAGAATCAAATCAATATAATCGTGAATTCAATATTATATTGGAAAAAGGCGAGTTCCGTAATACAACTCTATCGTTACTTTCCAGAATGAACCAACTTGATAAATTGATTCAAAAATCAAGTATAGATCATATGGTTTATCCACTTTCATATTCTAAACCTACACACTACAATTTAATGGATTATTTTAATTTCCAAAATAAATTAACAGACCATTTAAATGAAGACGATAAATTAAAATATTATCAAAACGAAATAAAACATATCCTTCTTTTATTTGATATTCGTTTGGAAAATGAGAATACAATCGCTGGAACCGGAAGACAACGCGAATTTATGTATGTTCAATCAAATGGATTATTCAATCGTTTTTTCAACGAAATATTTAGCATCAATGAAGACGAAATTGATAATATGAGTGGGAATCGCGATGAAAATGACGATGGAGATAAAGATAAATACGACTATCATGAAGCAAAATACAAATTTACTGATTATGAAGATAAGACCATAGAAGTCGACATAAGAGATGTTCCTAATATGAAAAAGGCTGGATTATTCATCCACAAATGGAAAGTTCCATATGATAACCCTATAAAAGATGGTTGTGGAGAACTTTCAGAAGTTAATTATATAGAATTTGCAGAAGAACATCTTCGAAAAATTGATACATTATCAGGAAAGAGTTCAATGCATTTATACAGAGAAATAGACGTGTTATTAAAAGAATATCCTAAATCAATCCAATCTTACAAAGATCTGTTGACAAACATGTTACACTATATTAACAAAGATAAAGTTGTTCTATTTAACAACGAGAAAACAAGTAAAATTCCAGAAAGTATTGTTTTATATAAAAAGGAAAGTTTAACTACAAATATAAGTTCTATTAATTTTGAAAACTTCCTATTTCTGTTTAATGAAATAAAAGAAGCATTTTCAAAAGAACTTGAACGTCCACGTGGTATAAACGAATCTATCGTTATTCGGGAATTCAAAGAATCAATTGAAAACATTTTACAATTATACGTTTCGCTGGGAAATTCTTATCCGGTTGATTTGAAAAATACAATAGATGAACTATGGTATGGACAATCCGACTCGTCTTTTTATGTTAAATTTAATTCTTTGAAATATAGCGTTTTAGAAAATATTTTTGATTACAATGGCGGTTCAGATAATATTCAAAGTTGGAATAGACAACGCGCCAAATTATATGACATTTCAAAACAACAAAATTTAGAATTTACGGAATTTTCCTTTAATGAGGAGCGAAAAAAGCTTGAAATCTCCAATCAAATAATGGATACTCTATCTATGAATAAATTAAGAGAATTAAATGATATTGAAATACATCAAATACCAAAAGACAGTGAGTTAATAAGTAAAATCAAACCTATTAAAACAAGTCAAGCAGAGTTAAATGGATCTTTGCTAATGCACGTAAAGACCCAAGAATTACACAAAGAACATGCATTAAATATATTGAAATATATCAAAACATTCTTGTATCACATATCTATTATTAAAAATGAATACAATGTAATAACCGGTAATATAAAACAAACGGACGGTGATGACCCAATATTACAATTAGGATGGAATAAATATGAAAATAGACAAACACTTATTAATTTAGATAATGAATATTCACAACTATATAAGTTATTAAATGACATTAAAAAAGCAGAACCTGAAACGATTAAAATGCTTGTTATAACTCTCAATAAATTATACAATACCGATGAATTTTACGCAAATAGTCAAGAAGTACTTGAATTACTATCCGAACTGCAATTTCAAATAGACGAAGATGCCAAAATTTATACTGATTATACAAAGATATTTACTGGACGACAATATCTGGATTTAATGAGGAGTACATTCTATTTCTATATACTAAAAGTTATCCAGTTTATCAAGAACGAATTCTATAGTAGTGGTCGCACAAATAATATGACACCAAACGGACGATCTGTATTTACTTTATTTACTCAAATAATGCGCGACGTAGTATTTAACAAAATTAATGATATGTACATATTAGATAGAAGAACTGAAGGTGAAATTCAAGAAGAACTAGACAAACAGAAAGCAAAAAGTAATGAACGCCGAAAGAAAGCATTCGACCGCAAAAATCAATCCGAAAAGATAATTTATGCACTTAGAAGAAGTCAAAATCTCGGAAATGTATTCCAAGATATAACGGAATCTATTGAACGAGAAAAAGAGGAAGGTATGATAGATCATGCATTTACAGCAGGATTAACTGCTGAAATGTTTATGTCCGTTCAAGAAGATACAAGTGGGAATACCGATTATGCTGGATTGGATCCTTTCAAAGATGGTGTTGATGAAAGTGAATTTGAAGTTCCTGATATGGATGGTGATGATTTTGATGCATATAATTGAATTTGTTACGAATTTAAATTTTGAAATCTAATTATTTATTTTACAATTATGATATGAATTATTATTTTATCTTGTTTCGTTTAAATTTTGAATTTTGAATTTTGAATTTTGAAATGATCTACATATATATTCGTAATTCAGCATATACAAATATAGAAAAAGGAATTAAAAAATATGAATTAAGACTATATAAAGGTATTTTCAAAACTATAAAAATAGGAGATACCGTTTGCTTATGTAATAGAGAAATGGGGCAGTCAGTTCAAAGAGTTGTTTCAAATATACTTAACTTTACAAATTTTGAACAACTTCTTTTGAAATTAGACATAAAGGATTGTTTAGTCCAGTATTCGGATATTGAAAAAGGATTGGAATATATGAACACTATATACAAACCTACATTACAAAAAAAATACAAGTGTATGGCAATTGCCTTTAATTAACATTTTGAAAATAAAAGATTATAACTAATTACAAGAGAACATTTTATTTTTATATTTTTATATTTTTGTTGAATAATTGTGAGTTTGTGATAGTAATTACCACAGACCTACCGGAGAAAGTTCGAATTCGCAACGAACGACCGCCACATTGTTGTAATCTTCGCTGTCTTCATTGTAGAAATAGTCTACGATTGAACACCCATTGTACTTGACGCTTTCCAAAATCGCGGCCTTTTCATCGTCTCCATTCGCCATCAGCTGGAGAGCAATTGTGTTGGCGTACAACAATACACCTTTTGTGAGGACGGCACCTTTTGCGACGTCAAAGACGTATGTTCGTTCTTCCTTGGTTCCGGGAAATGTCACCTTACAGTGAATTTGTGAAGCGCCTGTTCGTCCCTCCAAAAAGTCTGGGTTGATGAATGATGAATGTAGGTTTTCATTGAACTTTCGGTGCCATTGTTCGACGAATTTCTTTGTTGCCTCTGGTGTTTGCTCCTTGACGGGAGTCCCATCTGCGAAACAACTGTGGGCAACCTCAATCGTTTCGCAGTCCATTTCCTTCAAAAACTGAAGGTAGTTCTGCTTGCCGAATGAAGGTTTTCCGTAGGTGTATCCTGTGAACATTGTATTGTGTTCTCCGTATCGTGCTTCTCCGTAGACAAGAAATCCAGTGGAAAAATTGTCCACACACGTAAAGTAGCTCTGAACAGAGCGGTTCTGGATGACGGAAGTCATTTTCGTTGGAGAGTTTATAGAAAGTCTGGAGAAAGTCTGGAGAAAGTCTGAAGGAAGCTGGGAAGATCTGGGAAAGAATTACTTCTACTAACTCTCAAAAAAAACAATCAGATTTTTTTGAACATGCTAAACAAAATTTAATAACCTATGAATATGTATGTGAAATAAAATCTCCAGTAATACCCATGTACTCGTCCCATCTTCCGTCTTGTATCATTTTCTTAAAAATTTGGTTCTTCTCTTTTTTCAAATCATTGTAATATGAGTTTAATTCATTTTTATTTATATAAATACTGAGTTCTTTGTCTTTGTCTTTATTTTTCAAAACACTTGTAATATGTCTTAATCTCAAAGTTACATTATCGTCTTTCATATTACATATACTTCTTTTCAAAGTATTACATATATTACGTTGAATATTTCTATATACTGAGAACATTTCAAAATTCAAAATTCAAATTTCAAAATTCAAAATAAAATAACTTAAACCAGAGATTGTATTACTATATATAACTCTATCTTACATTTAAATATACTTTTAAAAAAAGAAAGATTTGAAAATCTTTATAGCAAAACATATACATTTAAACATTCATATTTCAAAATGTCTAATTCAAATAAAACTAATTTTCAAAAAGTAATTGATTTCAATGATGGGTTCGGTGTTCCAGTAAGTGATTCAATTCAAACATCTATTTTCAAAAAAAATCCGGGTCTTGTTAAACTTCGTCTTGATCTTATTTTGGAAGAAGTTCGAGAACTAACGGATGCTGCAAAAGAACATGATATGGTTGAAACCATTGACGCACTTGCCGATATTCTATATGTAGTATACGGAGCAGGAGCAACCTTTGGAATTGATCTTGACCATGCATTTGATATTGTCCACCGATCTAATATGTCCAAACTATGTATGACAGAAGAAGACGCAGTAGAAACAGTGCGGATTTATAAAGAAAAATATGAAAATGGTAATAGCCCATATGATTCACCTACATACCGTCGTTCAAAGGATAGCAAATATTGGGTCGTATATAATGAAAGTACTGGAAAGATTTTGAAAAACTATAAATATACTCCAGCGAATTTTTCTGATATGCTATAATTGTTAACAATTTAAGGAATACTATCCGTTTCTTCTAATAAAGGGGCAATCTGTTGTTCATACCAAGGTTGTCCCTTAACAAATCTTTTATCCTTATTACATAGTTCAAATAACTGTTTCATTGTAATTAATTCATCTTTCTTTTCGACATAATTAATTCCAACAGAATCGGACAAATCATCTTTATAAATAACCATAGGTGGTTCGTACCCCATATTCTCATCCTTTTTATATCTATATTTTTGTATTCCTCCTAGATTATCGGGATTCTGATTATCTATATATTTTTGAAGCTCTGATTCATCGTTCGTATCGTTTGATATAAATATTTTTGT
>Ga0315338_1002331_pt1 | contig 19222 bp, 24 predicted proteins | sample ASW8metaG_FD_204518 | JGI IMG/M metagenome (GOLD analysis project Ga0315338, IMG submission 204518) | Ammonia-oxidizing marine archaeal communities from Monterey Bay, California, United States - ASW #8 | ecosystem: Environmental > Aquatic > Marine > Coastal | place: USA: California | collected... | reverse complement strand
GCCTTTCTTATGCTAATGATGGCATATAAAACAGGGATGGGATCAGGTTGGACCTTTTATCCGCCGTTAAGTTCCAAAATAGGACACCCCGGAAATTCAGTTGATTATTTAATTTTAGGCATACATTTACTAGGCGCTTCTTCAATCTTAGGAGCAATAAATTTTATTACTACAATATTTAATATGCGTGCCCCTGGAATGACACTTCATAAGATGCCATTGTTTGTTTGGGCGATTTTAGTAACTGTTTTTTTATTACTATTATCACTTCCTGTTCTTGCAGGAGGAATTACGATGCTTTTAACAGATAGAAATTTTGGTACAGCTTTTTTTGATCCAGCAGGAGGAGGAGATCCAGTTTTATTTCAACATCTATTTTGGTTTTTTGGACATCCAGAAGTCTATGTTTTAATTGTTCCAGGCTTTGGTGTTATTAGTCATATTGTTTCAACATTTTCAAAAAAACCAATTTTTGGATACTTAGGTATGGCTTATGCGATGGTTTCAATAGGTGTTATTGGATTTGCAGTTTGGGCCCATCATATGTACACCGCTGGTATGGATATAGATACAAGGGCATATTTTAATGCAGCAACTTTAGTTATAGCCGTTCCAACAGGTATAAAAATTTTTAGTTGGCTAGCAACTATGTGGGGCGGTTCAATTAGTTTTAAAACTCCAATGTTATGGGCCTTAGGATTTATCTTTTTATTTACCGTTGGAGGAGTTACAGGTGTTGTTTTATCAAATGCAGGTTTAGATTTTGCACTTCATGATACTTATTATGTTGTTGGGCATTTTCATTACACAATGTCAATAGCTGCTGTTTTTGGTATATTTGGAGCTTTTTATTATTGGTTTTCTAAAATGACCGGAAAAGAATATTCCGAAAGTTTAGGAAAATTACATTTTTGGTTAACATTTATTGGTGTTAATGTTACTTTTTTCCCAATGCATTTCTTAGGTTTAGCTGGAATGCCTAGAAGAGTTCCAGATTACCCAGATGCATATGCGGGATGGCAAGGAGTTGCTTCAATGGGCGCATATATAAGTGCTGCTGGTACTATTTTATTTATCTATATAGTAATTAAAGCGTTCATGAGCAGTAAAAAAGCTGCTGCAAACCCATGGGGTGAAGGTGCTACAACATTAGAATGGTCAGTAAGCTCACCACCACCTTTTCATACTTTTGGTGATAAAGTTCCAAAAACATAGTTTTATTTAAATTTTTTTCTTAAAATCCTATTAATGGTAGCAAAAATAATCTCTGCTAATAAAAAATTATCAGGGAATTCAGGATATATATTATTTTTTAAAGATTATTTTAGTTTAGTTAAACCAAAAGTAATGACGCTTGTTGTTTTTACGGCTTTTGTTTCCATTATTGTTGCACCTGTATCAATTCATCCTTGGATTGCCTTTGTTTCAATATTTTGCATTGCTCTAGGATCTGGCGCTGCTGGTGCTTTTAATATGTGGTATGAAAGTGATTTAGATTTTAAAATGCTGAGAACACGTAAGCGAGTTTTACCATCAGATAAAATTAAAAAAAGCGAAGCATTGGGTATTGCTATTTTCTTAACTTTGGTCTCAGTTTATGTAATGGCGGTTGCTATTAACTACTATGCTGCTGCATTTTTAGCTTTTTCTATCTTTTTTTATGTAGTTATTTACACCATGTGGCTAAAACCAAAAACAAAATATAATATAGTAATTGGCGGCGCAGCAGGAGCCTTCCCACCATTAATTGGCTGGCTTTCCGTAACTAACAGTCTTGATATTTTACCTTTATTAATGTTTTTGATAATTTTTATGTGGACGCCTCCGCATTTCTGGGCCTTATCTATTCATTGTCTAAAAGATTATAAATCAGCTGGTTTTCCAATGTTACCAGTGATATCTGGTGTTAAAAAAACTAAAGAACAAATTGTTATATATTCTGTTTTAATGTTTTTAATAACATTATTGCCTTTTTTTCTAGGATACTTTGGTATTTTTTATTTATTAACTTCCATAATACTTGGGTTATATTTTATTTATCATTCTTTTAAGGTTTATTTAGATAAAAGTAATAAAGATAAACCCATAAAAATGTTTCTTTACTCTATTATTTATCTATATATTTTATTTTTAAGTATGATTATTGATCATTTAAATTTATTTGCTTAATTATGAGAAGAAAACTTACAGATGTAGAATTAAAAAAAAGAAAAGCTAAAAATTTAGCTTTACTAATAATTTTGCTCACATTAGTTTTAATTTTTTATGTAATGACTTGGGTTAAACTTTAGGCATTTATATGAAAAAGAATAATTTAAAAATTACTTTTAGCCTTATATTTCTTGTAAGTTTTATGTTTTTTTTGACTTTTGCTGCAGTTCCTTTATATAAATTATTTTGTCAAGTAACTGGATATGGGGGAACGCCAAAAATAGTTAATTTTAAAGATCAAATAGATATTTCTGAAAAGAAAATAAAAATTGAATTTAATTCCGATGTAAATAAAAAATTAAATTGGTCTTTTAAACCTGAACAAAGAAGTATGGAGTCTAAAATTGGAGATTCTATATTAGCTTTTTACAAAGCTAAAAATAATGGAAATAAAAGTATAACAGGTGTTGCAACATACAACATTCTTCCATTTGAGGCAGCACAATACTTTAATAAAGTTGACTGTTTTTGTTTTGAGAACCAAACATTAGAACCTGGGGAAGAAGTTTTGTTGCCTATAAATTTTTATATTGATCCTAAGATTTTAGATGATCCTAACGTTAAACATTTAAATAGCATTATTTTGTCATATACTTTTTTCCAGTCTGACGAAAATTTAGAAAAAATTTCAGAAAATAATAACTAAATTTTGTGAAAAAAAAAACTTCACTAATATATATTCTTAAAAACCTATGTTGTCCTAAATGCGGTAAGAAATCTGTTTTTCAAAGTTTTTTAAAAATCAAAGAAGAATGTGGTTGCGGTTTAAAATTATCAAATCTTGATATTGGAGATGGACCAAGTTTCTTTGCAATGTTTTTTTTAAATATTTTTATAATTTTACTTGCAATTATAGTTGAAATTAAATTTTCCCCATCACTTTGGATACATCTTGTTTTATGGTGTCCTTTAATAATAATTTTGTCAATTTTATTCATAAGATATTTTAAAGTACTTTTTATATTTTTAAATTTTAAATACAGAAACAAATAAATGTTATTAAAAATAAAAAAAACCTTCACCTTGGTTTCAATAATAATTTCTTTAATTTGTTTTAGTTTAAGTATTTGGCAAGTTAAAAGACTTAAATGGAAGGAAGATTTAATTAATAATATTGAAAAAGCTTACAATTCAGATTCAATAAATATAAATGTGCTAACTGGCGATTTAAGAAACTTTAAATTTAAAAATGTTTATCTAGAAGGTATTTTTATTAATGAAAAGAGTATGTTTTTAGGCCCAAGGGTTAATAAGGACCAAGTTGGTTATCATTTAATAACTCCTTTTTTATTTAATGACAACAGATATATTTTAGTCAACCGCGGGTGGCTTAAAAAAATAATAAAGATTAAAGAACAAAAGAAAGAATATTTAATTAAAGGTATTTTAAAAGAGTCAGATATTAAAAATATTTTTACACCAAAAAATAATATGGAGGAAAATTTATGGTTTTATATAAGTACTAAACAAATGTCTGAATTTTCAAAACTAAAATTAGTTGATAATATTTTTGTAGATTTAATTAAAAGTAATTCTAATGATAAACTTACTATTATAAATTCTTCAATTCCAAAAATAGTAAATAACCATTTACAATATGCAATAACTTGGGCAATACTTGGATTATTATTTTTAGTTATGAATTACATTTATTCTAAAAGACACTGATGAAAATAAATTTTTATAAAGATTTAGAAAGTAAATATAAAGAAATATCTTTGCTTTATGAAACAATGGGAATTCTACATTGGGATAGATCCACTGTTATGCCAAAAAATAGTGTTAATGGAAGAACAGATCAATTAACTAATTTATATGTTTTATCTCATAAAATGTTAAAAGATAAAAAAATTAGTAATTGTATAAAAAAATCGGAAAAAATTAAAAAATTAAATATTTGGGAAAAAAAAAACCTCAAATTAATAAAAAAAGAATATATTCTTAATAAAGCTTTAGATAAAAAATTATTAGAAAAAATTTCTAAATCAACTTCAGATTGCGAAATGCAATGGAGAGTTTCTAAAGAAAATAATGATTTTAAGTCGATAATTCCAAAATTAGACAAAGTAATAAAATTAAGAAAAATTGAAGCAAAAATTAAAAGCAAAATTTTAAACTGCAGTTTATACGATGCATTGTTAAATGATTATGAAGATGATTTGCATTCAAATAAAATTGATAAAATTTTTAATCAGTTAACTTCATTCTTACCTATTTTTTTAAAAGAAGTTTTAAATTTCCAAAAGAAAAATAAAAAAATAATATATATCAAAGATAAAATAAGGATAAAACTTCAAGAAAAACTTGGCAGATTATTAATGCAAAAAATTGGTTTTGATTTTTTATATGGTAGACTGGATGTTAGCATGCACCCATTTTGTGGGGGCGCTTATAAAGATTCTCGAATAACTACAAGGTATAACGAAAAAAATTTTGTTGAAAGTCTAATGGGTGTTTTACATGAAACTGGACACGCACTTTATAATTTAGGACTCCCAGAAAAATGGAAATATCAACCAGTTGGGGACGCTCTAGGGACAGTTGTACACGAAAGCCAGTCACTTTTTATGGAAATGCAAATTTGCAGAAGTTATGAATTTTTAAAATTTACTTCTCCATTTATTAAAAGAATTTTTAATAAAAATGGAAAAAAATGGGAACCAGAAAATTTATATAAAATTTATACCTTTGTTAAACCAAGTTTTATAAGAGTTGACGCAGATGAAGTAACATATCCTTTGCACGTTATTATAAGATATAAAATTGAAAAAGAACTTATTGAAGGAAATATTAAAGTTAAGGAAATACCGGGTATTTGGAATATGTATATGAAAAAATATTTAGGTATTCAACCTAAAAACAATAAAGAAGGATGTTTACAAGACATTCATTGGTTTGATGGAACATTTGGTTATTTTCCTACATACACATTAGGCGCTTTATATGCAGCACAATTATTTGCTGAAGTAAGAAAAAAAATACCAAATTTAAGTAATCAAGTTTCAAAAGGAAATTTTGATAATTTAATAAAATGGTTAAAACATAATGTTCATGCAAAAGGGTCGTTACGTAATAACGAAGAACTTATCAAGAATATTACTGGTGAAGAATTAAACATTGAATATTTTAAAAAACATCTAATAAATAGATATCTAAATTAAAAACACTTAACAAATATTGCATTGTATTACGAGAGTACTAGAAATAATAAACTAAAAAAAAAATTCAGTGAGGTTTTGCTTGAGGGACTTGCAGGTGATGGAGGTTTATATGTTCCTAAAAAATGGCCTAAAGTTTCAAAAAAAGAACTTTCTAAATTTAAAAATATGAATTATCAACAAATAGCATTTCATATTTCAAAAAAATTTATAGAAAATGAAATAAACGATAAAGATTTAAAAAAAATAATTACAGAATCTTTTAAAAATTTTTCAAAAAAAAACATAGCAAATATTAAAGAATTAGGAAGCGATGAATGGCTTTTAGAGTTATTTTATGGCCCAACGCTTGCATTTAAAGATTATGCACTTCAAGTAGTTGGTAATTTATTTGAGTATGTGTTAAAGAAAGAAAAAAAAAAAATTACTATAATAGGCGCAACTTCCGGAGATACAGGTTCGGCAGCCATAAATGCTTGTAAAAATAAAAGTAAGATGGAACTCTTTATTTTTCATCCTTATAAGAAAGTTTCTAATATTCAACGAAGGCTAATGACAACTGTCAAATCAAATAATATATATAATATTGCAATAAAAGGAAATTTTGATGATTGTCAAAAAATAGTTAAAAAATTATTTCTCGATGAAAACTTAAAAAGTAAATTTTGTTTTTCAGCTATTAATTCTATTAATTGGGCAAGGATTTTATTTCAATTAATTTATTATTTTTATTCTGTATCAAAAATTAATATAAAAAAGAAATTTATTTTTTCAGTCCCATCTGGAAATTTTGGAAATGTTTATTCAGGCTATATTGCAAAAAAGATAGGACTACCAATAGATAAATTAATTATAGCTACAAATGAAAATGATGTTTTATCAACTTTTACTAATAAGGGTTATATTAGATTAAAATCTGTAAAACAAACTATTTCGCCTAGTATGGATATACAGCTGCCAAGTAATTTAGAAAGGTTTATTTATGATTTATTTCGTAAAAACAATAAGTTAGTGAAAAACCAACTTGAAAAATTATATAAAAATAAAAGAATTTTTGTTAATAAAAATAAAATTAAACAAATACAAAATTATTTTAAATCTTCAAAAGTAAATGAAAAAAAAACTTTATTAGTAATAAAGGAATTTTTCCTTGAGAAAAAGATTGTTATTGACCCTCATACAGCAGTAGGGATTTGGGCTGGAAGAAATTTAGAAACAAAAAATAAAGCAATAATTTACATAGCTACTGCTCATGCTTCAAAATTTCCTGAAACAATTAATAAAGTAATAAAAAAAAAAATACCATTACCGGAAAAAAATAAATCTTTGTTAAAATTAAAGGAGAGCTATAAAATAATTGATTTAAATTATAATAAAATTAAAGATTATTTAATCCAAAAATCAAAATTTGCAAAAAATGTATAATATTTTTTTAACAAAAAAAGAAAAAGAATTAATTGGAAGAGAAGTTATCCTTAAGAAACCGAAAAAAGAAAATTGGAAGGAATGGGCTGAGTTAAGACAAAGATCACGAAATTTTTTACAACCATGGGAGCCAAAATGGCCAAGTCATTTTCTTACAAAGAATTCATTCGATAATTTAATAAACATGGTTGATGATTCATTAAAAAAAAAAACTGGTTATAATTTTTTTATTTTTAAAAAAGAAACAAATAATTTAATGGGAGGAGTTAGTCTTACCAATTTCAAAACAGAAGGATATAAAAGTATAACCATGGGCTACTGGATGGGCAAAGAATATGCAGGGAAGGGATATATGAAAGATTCACTTAAAGTTATATGTAATTATTGTTTTAATGATTTAGAACTAAATAGAATTGAGGCTGCATGTTTACCAAAAAATTTAGTTAGTAAAAAAGTTTTATTACGAGTTGGTTTTAAAAAAGAAGGTTATGCTAAGAAATACTTGAGCATTAATGGAAAATTAGAAGATCATCTACTTTTAGTTAAAATAAGAAAAGGGATTTAACATTTACCATGGACTGAGCTAAGAAAATTTGGATTTATTCCAATAGATTTTATTGCTTCACTCCATTTTTTTTCAGCTTTGCATTCAAAAATTAATTTAGAGTTGCCAGGCGCTACTAACCAACCATTATTTAACAGCTCCTCTTCTAATTGGCCTGCAAACCAACCAGCATAACCTAAAGCAAAAAGAGACTTTTTTGGTCCGTTTCCTTTTACAATTGATTTAAGAATATTAACATTAGATGTTAAAAAAATTTCACTATTAATTTTAATTGTTGTTTCGTCCTTGAATTCTGAGGTATGTAGTATAAATCCTTTTTTTGTGTCAACTGGCCCACCATATGTAATTGGAATATTATCTATATTTGAATTGTCCTTAAGTTCTTCATTATTAATTATATTATTTATTTTTGTTTCGATTATGGGTTGATTAATTACTATACCCATGGCCCCCTCACTTTTATGCATAATTATATAAATCACAGATTTAAAAAATCTAGGATCAGTCATAGACGGGGACGCAATTAAAAATTTGCCAGATAAAAATTTCTTATTTTTTTTCATAATTTTTAAATAATCAAATATATCATTTATTATAATAGAAATTTATAGATATTGTTTATAGTAAATTTAATTAATTAAAATGCTTTTAAAAATTTTAAAAAATTTTTTTTTCGTTTTTCTTTTATTTTTAAGTTTTACTTCAATAGGTAAATCGATAGATAAAGATGAAAAAAATTATGTAAAACACAAAAATCTGTCCTTACAATTAATTTCATCGTTAGAATCTGTCGCTCATGTCGAAAAATATCCAAATGATATTTTATATTTAGGTCTTTATTTTAAATTAGAGCCAGGATGGAAAATTTATTGGAAATATCCAGGTAAAGCAGGGTACCCCCCATCAATAGATTTGAAGAATTCAAATAATATTAGGAATATTGAAATGCTTTGGCCAAAACCAGAAAAATTTGAAATTTTAGGAATGCAGTCAATTGGATATTCAGGAGAAGTAGTTTTACCATTAAAAATAACTATAAATTCACTAAAGGGCCGGAAAGGAACGAGTTTTATCTTTGCTGATTTGCAAATAGATTATTTAACTTGTAAAAAAATTTGTGTTCCTTTTAATGATAACCTTTCAATAAGTGTTCCTGTGGGCGATGAAAAAAAATCAAAATATCATTCATTGATAGAGGATTATATAAATAAATCGGATTACCTAAATTATTCTAATTTATTAAATTCTAAAAGTACTTTATTTTTCTTGTTCATTGCTTTTATTGGCGGTGTTATTTTAAATTTCATGCCATGCGTTTTTCCAGTTTTATCTTTAAAAATTTATAATGTTTTATCTCAAAAACAACAAAATATAAATAACAAAATTGTTAAAAAAAATTTTTTTGCGACAATACTAGGAATAATATTTTCTTTTTTTGTTTTGTCTTTAATAACAGTTTTTTTAAAAAGTGTAGGTCACAATCTTGGGTGGGGATTTCAATTTCAATCACCTTTCTTTTTACTTTTTATGATTTTAATATTAATTATTTTTTCTTTGAATCTTATAGATATATTTTCAATTGATATCCCACTTTTTTTTAAAAAATATTTAAATAAGATTATTGACTTAAATAAACAAAATTCAGAATTTTATCAAAACTTTTTTCTAGGATCATTCATAACTATTTTATCTACTCCGTGTTCAGCTCCCTTTATAGGAACAGCATTAGGTTTTGCGTTTGTAAGCCCTAATCAAATAATTTTTTTAATTTTTTTTTGTATTGGCCTAGGGCTATCTAGTCCTTATATTATATTGGCAACCAGACCTCAACTTTTAACATTTTTACCAAAACCAGGAGCATGGATGAAAAAATTTAAATATTTTTTAAGCCTTTTATTAATTTTGACAGCTGTTTGGCTTTTCAGTGTTTTATTAGTTCAAGTTAATGCAATTAACAATAATTCAAAAAATAATGATTGGATAGATTTTGATACTATTAAAATTGAAGAATTAATTAATGAAAATAATATTGTTTTTCTTGATATAACCGCAGATTGGTGTTTGACGTGTTTTTATAACAAAAAAACTGTTTTAGATAGAAAAAAAGTTAAAAATATTTTTAAAAGATATGATGTTAAAAAAATACGTGGCGATTTAACAAAGCCTAATAAAGAAATTAATGAATATATAAATTCTTTCGGAAGATTTGGCATACCATTTAATGTTGTTTACAGTTCCTCGGCGCCTCAAGGGATATTATTACCAGAGGTCTTGACTGTTCAAAATCTTTTAAGTACCTTTGAGAGTATAAAAAATGATTAAAGAAGGAGATATATTTCCAAATAATAAAGTTGCAGTTGTTGGTAAAGGAGAACCAAAAGAAAATGAAACTGATAAATTATTTTCTGGAAAAAAAGTAATTTTATTTGCTGTACCAGGAGCCTTTACCCCCACTTGTAATAATTCTCATTTACCATCATTTATTGAAAAGTATGATGAGATAAAAGGAAAAGGAATAGATAATATAATATGCTTATCAGTCAATGATCAGTTTGTTTCAAAAGTATGGAGAGATAGTAAACCCTTAAAAGATGATTTTTTGTTTATAGCAGATGGTAACGCCCAAATAACTGATTCATTAGGTATGGTTTTAGATTGTTCAGGTTTTGGAATGGGGAATAGATCTAATCGATACGCAATGATTATTGAAGATAAAGTAGTTAAAAAGTTAATTATAGAGGAAAATCCAGGAGTTTGTGATTTAACAAATGCTACTGAAATTTTAAAGTTTTTGTAAACTTTCAATTGCTTTTTTTGCTAGCATATCAGCTTTTTCGTTGAAGATATTTTCATTGTGACCTTTAACCCAAACCCAATGTATTTCATGATCTTTGATTCCTTCTTCTAGTACTTTCCATAAATCCGAATTTTTAACTTTTTTTTTATTTGAAGTTTTCCAACCATTTAATTTCCATTTTTTTATCCAAATAGTTATTCCGTCCTTTAGATATTTACTATCTGTATAAAGGTTAATTATTATTTTTTTTTTAAAATATTCGACTGCTTTTATAGCAGCAGTTAATTCCATTTTATTATTAGTTGTGTATTTTTTAGAACCACTAAATTCTTTTATTTTTCCGCTGTTATATTTGATAATAAATGCCCAACCACCAGGACCTGGATTTCCTAAACATGCGCCATCAGTATAAATATCTACTTTGTCCATGTATGTTTTTCTAAAAATAATTTGTTAAATTATTAGATTGAAAATATTTCAATTTATTTAGGTATTCCTTTGGATTTTTTTTATATTTTCCAGGAATTTTCTTATTTTGTGAATCCATAAGTCTTGATAGATAAAATCTTAAACTGCTTGCTCTTAAAAATAAATTAAGGTAACTAATTTCTTGGGTTTTTATTTTTCTAATTGAGTTGTAGCCTTTAATTAAGTTTTTCATTTTATCTATATTTAATTTATTTTCATAACACCATGAATTTATACATATTGATAAATCGTAACAAAAGAAATCATTACAGGCATTTGATAAATCTATTATTCCAACGATCTTATTATTTCTAAAAAAAACATTATCTGGGAAAAGATCTCCATGAATAATTCCAGAAGGTAATTTTTTAGGCCAATTTTTTTTTATGTATTCAATTTCTTTTTTTAAAAAAAAAGATTTATTTTTTGATAATTTTATTTTTTTTTTTATTAATTTATCCCACTCATTTAATGAAAAATCATTTTTTTTTTTTTTTTTTATTTTTTAAATTTTTTTATGTAATTTAGCTAAAATTTTACCTAATATATAACAATGTTGAGAATTAATTTTTTTTGCTAATTTTCCCTTAACAAAATCAATTATTGTAAACTGCTTATTTTTATAAGAATTTAATTGCTTATTATCATTGTTATAAAGTATTTTTGGGCATGGGAACTTTTCTTTTCTTAAAAAATTTACTAGATCAATAAAAAAAGATAAATTTTTTTCCTTTATTCTTTCTGTTATTTTATTTTCATAAATTGTTAAAACACATTTATTAGATTTTGTTTTAAAAAAATAATTTGTGTTTTCTATACCCTCATCTATTCCTTTAAAATAAAAAAGATTATCAAGAGAGTAGCTTGCTAAATATTTTTTAAACTCTGATTTGTTGATTTTTGTGTAATAGGCCAATATTTAATATTTTATAAAAAAAATTAACGATGCTATATTTATATAGTTTAAATAAAAATACAAAAAATATAAAAAAAATGAATAAAAAAAAATCACCACAATTGAAGCCATATTCTGTAGATGCCAAAAAAGGTAAGAAATATGCTTGGTGTTCATGTGGTTTGAGTTCAAAACAACCATATTGCGATGGTTCTCATTCTGCAACAGAATTTAAACCTGTAATTTTTACATCTAAGTCTACCGAAACTATTTATTTGTGCGGGTGCAAGCATACTAAAAAATCACCATTTTGTGATGGATCTCACAAGTTCTTATAATTTTTTTGCTCTTTTCTTGATTTATAAAATAAATTTGTAATAGATTTACTAATTAGTTGATCATCTTTTGTTTCTTTTTCATTTTTTAAGAAATCTTTAATACTTTTAATTGAAATATCTAAAGCAATTTCTTTAATATCATCTATAGCCTGTTTTTTTGATTGTTCTATTCTGTCGTCTATTCTCTTTTTAAATCTCTCACTATAAATTTTTTCTTCATTTAAAAGTCTATTTTCTAAATTTTTTGCTTCTTCATTAGCTTCATTAATTATTCTTTTTTTATCGTCGATCATTTTTTTAAGATTTTTTTTTGCCTCGTTTAAATTGTTTTCTGCTTCTTTTTTTAATTCTTTTGCTTCATTTACTGTTTTTTTAATTTCATTAATTCTTTTATCTAAAGATTCTATTAATACTTTTTTGGCTTTTTTAAAAGATAAAACTACAAAGATGAGAAAAGCAATTGCTACCCAAAAAGTTTCACTATATAAAAGTTCTAAAAAGTTATCATTGTGGTAAAGTTCCATCAATCAACTTCCTTTAAATTTTTTTTTATTAAATGTTTAAGTGTATTTTTTTTTAATTTTTTTTTATTTGATAATTTTTTTAAAATTTCTTCTGAAAGATTTAATGAAATTTTTTTAATTTCTTTTAATACTTTTTTTTTTTTATTAATAATTTCCTGTTCATTTTTTTCTAATTTTTGCTCAAGTCTTTTTTTTAATAATTCAGTGCTATTATTTATTTTTTTGTTAGTTGTTTCTTTAAGATGATTAATTATTCCTCTAGCTTCATTTTCTATATTTTTTTTTGTTTCTTCATATTCATTATTTATTATTTCAGTATCCTTATACATCTGTTCAGCAATATGAATGTTATTTTTAATTTCAGACTCACGATTTTTAATGACCGATGATATTCTAGGTATAATAATCCTAGACATTATTAAATATAATATTAAGAAACTTACTACAAGCCAAAATATTTGACTTGGATAAGTTGTAATTTCCAATTGAGGCATTTTTTAAAATTTAAAAAATTATACAAATAGAAAAAAGAATGCAATTAATAAAGCATATAAAGCCACAGCTTCTACTAATGCAAAACCTAACATTCCAATCGGAAAAACCTGCGCACGTGCAGATGGGTTTCTACCTATAGTTGATACCAAGGCTGCAAAAATATGACCTATTCCTGCTCCAACCCCACCCAGACCAATCACCGCTAATCCGGCTCCAATTATTTTAGCTGCTTCTATTTCCATATATTCCTCCTAATTAATGTAGATTAATAGATTCATTTAAATATAAACAAGTTAATATAGTAAACACATAAGCTTGTAAAAATGCAATAAGAACTTCTAATGCCGTTAAAGCAACGTCAACCATAAGCGGTGCAATGCCAAATATTCCTAAAGGAACTATAAAACCTGCAAATATTTTTAACATTGTATGACCAGCCATCATATTAGCAAACAATCTAACAGATAAGCTTATAGGTCTTGATAAATAAGATATTATTTCAATCGGTATCATCAAAGGAAGCATTATCATTGGAACACCCTTTGGCACAAACAAACCAAAAAATTTAAAACCGTGTATAAAAATCCCAAGCAAAGTAACAAGCAAAAAAATAAACATAGCCAGTACAAATGTAACAATTATGTGGCTTGTAAAAGTAAAACTGTAGGGCAACATACCAAGCATGTTACCAAAAAGTAAAAAAGTGAATAATGTAAATATTAAAGGAAAAAATTTACGTCCTTTATCCCCTATATTATCACTAACCATATTAGCAATAAATTCATAAAAAATTTCCGAAATTGACTGAAACCGGCTAGGTATCAAACTTTTATTTTTTATAGATAACAATAATAACAAGGTAATAAAAATAATAGCTAAACTCATGAATAGTGAAGAATTTGTATATGAAATGTTTGTTTCAAATATCTCCAAAGGTATTAATTCTTTTATCTCAAATTGATGAATAGGATCGGCCATAATTAAAAAAAAAATTATTTAGTGCAATTTATCATTTTTTTTTTTTAAAACCAACCTCAAATCCTAATTTTTTTACAGATCTATAGACATTCATGATACCTGCAGCAAAACCAAGAATTAAAAAAATAATTAAGAAAATTGGTTTAGATTGGAAATAATTATCAAGAAAAATACCGATCACTAAAGCTATAATTATTGCAGATACTAATTCTACTCCTGATTTTAAATAAACTCCAAAATCTTTAATGTTTTTATTTTTTTTTTGATTTTTGATTTTTGAATTTAAATTCTTTAAGTTCTCAAGTCTTTTATTGAAGTCTTTAAGTTTTTTCTTCAATATTTTTAACTAACTTCTCTAAGTTTTTGTGCTTCTTCAAGTTGAACTGAAATTAATTTTGATACTCCAGTCTCAGCCATTGTAACACCATATAATCTATCCATGTGTGCCATAGTAATAGGATTATGTGTAATTATAACAAATTTTGTTAATGTATCATGATTGATTTTTTTAATTACTTTGCAATATTTTTCGATATTTATATCATCTAATGGTGCATCAACTTCATCTAAAACACAGACCGGAGAAGGATTTTGAAGAAAAACTGCTAAAATTAAAGCAGTTGCTGCCATAGTTTTTTCACCACCTGATAATAAAGATAACGAGTTCATTTTTTTTCCTGGTGGAGATGCAAATACTTCTAAACCAGATAATAAAGGGTCAGATGAACCGACCATTTTAAGGTAAGATTTACCTCCATCAAAAAATTGTGTAAAAAGATTTTGAAAATTTTGATTAACCCCATCAAAACATTTATTTATTTTTTCCCTACCTTCTTTATTTATGTTTGATATTGATTCTCTTAATTTTAAAATTGCTTTTTCTACATCAATTTTTTCATTAACCATTGTTTCTATTTTTTTATTAGTTTCCTTTGCCTCATTTTCTGCTGTGAAGTTTATAGGACCAATCTTATCAAATTTTCTTTTTTCAATATTTAGATTATTTTGTAGTATATTTTTTGCGGGCAAGTCCTGAACATTAATTTTTTCTTGTTTTAAAATTTCTTCATTTAATTTTAAACTAAAATTATTTTCGCTTTCTTGGTACGCATTATCTAAATCATTTTTTAAATATTCTAAATCTGTTTCTAATCTAGTTTTTTCTTCGTGACTTTCTATTTTTTTATCTGAATTTATTTTTATTTTTTTATCTATTTCTTTAGTCTGATTTGGATCAATTGTAATTTCTTTTTCTAATTGATTAATTTTTGCATCTAATTCAACATTTCTTTTATTTATTTCTTCAGGTTTATTTTCTAAATTTATTAATTCATTATTTGTAAATTTTTCCCTCTCTACAAGTTCTTCTAAATGTTTTTTTGCATCATCTATTCTTTTACTCCATTTAGCATGTTCTTCTTCAAAATCAAAAATTTTGTCTAAATTAGTTAATTTTGAAAAATTATTTTTTATATTTGTAAAAGAAGAAAACACACTCTTAATTTTTTCAGAAATAATATCAAAAGTATTTTTTATTGGAGTTATTAAATTATTATTTTTATTTTTTAATTCATCTATTTTAGAATTCAATTCATTAGATTTAGATATAATAAACTCTATTTTTTTAAGTTCATTTTCTATATCCTTTTTTAAATTAATAAAATTTTCTTTACCAGAATTTTTATCACTATTTGAGATTTTTATATCTAGTTCTTTTGTTTCATTGAATATATTTTTTTGTAATTTTGATAAAGAATAATTTGCATCTTCTAAAAACTTTTTTTCTCTTAATATATCAACAGCTAATTGTTTTAATCTATTTTTTAAACTGTCCTTTTGAATAGATATTCTATTAATTTCATCTATTTTTTTTTGTTTTTCATTTTTTAAATTATTTAAATCATTATTTTTTTCGTTACTTTTACTAAGAAATTTATTTTTTTCATTTTTGTAATTTTCAAGCAGAGAATCAATTTTATTTATTTCAAAATTTATTTTTTCAAGTCTTTCAGTTTTTTTTGAAATTTTATTTATATTATTTATACATCTAATTTTTATAATAGTAATTTCCAATTTATTTATTTTATCTTTAACAGTTTTATATTTTTCTGCTTCTTTTGCTTGTTTTTCAAGTATTTTAAATTGATCTTTATGTGTTTTAACAATATCTTCCAATCTTGAAAGGTTTATTTCTGCAGATTTTAATTTTAATTCTGCCTCGTGTCTTCGTGCATGTAAACCTGTTATTCCAGCTGCTTCCTCAAGCAATATTCTTCTTTCTTCTGGTTTTGAACTTATTAATTTGTGAACTTGACCTTGCGCTACTATAGAGGTTGTATCTGGTCCTGAAGAAGCATCAGCAAATAATAAATGAACATCTTTTGCTCTTACTACTTTGTTATTTATATAATATGTAGACCCTTTTTCTCTTTCTATTTTTCTTTTTATTTCTATAGTTTCATAATCATTAAACATTTCAGGGGCTTTTCTTTTTTTGTTATTAATTTCAATTTCAATTTCCGCCAAGTCATTTTGAGGTCTGATTGAAGTGCCATTAAAAATAACATCATCCATTCCTTTACCACGCATTTCTTTTGGAGAAGTTTCACCCATTATCCATTTTAATGCATCGACAATATTTGATTTTCCACAACCATTAGGCCCAACAATTCCAGTTAGACCTTTTTCTATATCTAACTCTGTCCTTTCAACAAAAGATTTAAAACCGGTAATTTTTAGTTTAGTAAAGTCCATTTTAATTAATTAAATTTTCAATTATTTTTTCAAAATTTTCATAGCTCATAGCGCTATATTTTTTTTCATTTATTATTAACGAAGGCGTTGAACTAATATTATATTTTTCTTCTCCAATAGACCGAGTTCTTATAATATTATCAACCATTTTTTCATCTTTAAAACAAGAGTTGATTTTATTTTCATTTAAACCTGCTAATTTACCAATATTTCGAAGTTTATTCATAAAAGTATCGTCATTTGAAATCCATTTTTCTTGATTAGTAAGGATTAGTTTAACAAAATTAAAATATTTGTCTTTTGGAGCACATTTAGCAAGTACAGATGCAAATAATGCCTGCTTATCTAAAGGAAAATCTCTAAAAATAAATTTTATTTTATTAGTATCAATATAATTTTTTTTAATTTTTGGATAAACTTGTTTGTGAAAGTTTGCACAATGAATACATGTCATTGAAGCGTATTCAATAACTACAATTTTAGCATCCTTATTTCCTAAAAAAAATTCTTCATCTGTTTTAGCATTAATACTTTCATTTTTTGAGAAAATAAAGAAAATAAATATAATTAAGAATTTGCTAATATTGTATCTCATTTTTTGATTACCACTATATATAGTATAATTATAAAATTTATATTTCTTTGAACAAGTACTAATTTATTGATCAAATAACGTTTTACTAAGATTCTGTAATGCTATTTTAAGTTCACTTTTTTTAATTTTATTAATTACTTTAGAATGATTATTTTTAATTTTTTTTTTGATAATTTTTTTTTTATAAGAATCTTTAATATTAAAATCTTGAACTACGCTTATTTTATTAATTGCTTTATATCCAAAATATTGGTTTAATTTCTCAATTATTTCATCATTTTTGAATTCTATTTCCATTGATCTCCCTCTTTTTGTTTTTAAGAAAATTATCCCATTTGAATTTTTTATATCTGAGAAAATTATTTTTATAGGCCAACAATATTTTGCTATGTCTTGTCCCATAATTTCTTTCCATTGTTTTATTAAAGTTATTTCAACAAAATTTCTTTCTTTTATATTTTTATCTATAATTTTAGGTAAGCTTTTCCCAACTTTTTTAAAATAACTTTGCTTTCTTTCTTTCATAATTTAATTTTTTTTAAAATATATATTTTATGATAGTATCAAAAAAAATGGCAAACTTAACTGATAACTTATTAAATTGGTACAGTAAAAATAAAAGACAATTTCCTTGGAGAGTTAAAAAAAACATTAGAAATCCTTATTATGTTTGGATAAGTGAAATAATGTTGCAGCAGACTAACGCCAATACTGTAATTAATTATTACAAAAAATTTATTTCTAATTGGCCAACTATTTATTCATTATCTAAAGCAAAATTAGATTCTGTTTTATTTAAATGGCAGGGGCTAGGATATTATAATAGAGCAATTAATTTACATAAAACCGCAAAAATCATATGTAAGAAATTTAACGGTAAAATTCCCAGTAATTATGATGCTTTAATTCAATTACCTGGAATAGGGGAATATACTGCTAATGCTATAATGGCTATTGCTTATAACAAAAATACTATTGGAATTGACGTTAATATTAAAAGAGTTATTTCTAGGTTATACAATCTTAATTCAGATAATAAGAGTGAAATATCTAAAAAGATTTATACTTTACTGCCAATCAACGAATGTAGTAATTTTATGCAAGCATTAATGGATCTGGGTTCAGAAATATGTAAAAAAAAAAGTGTTAATTGTTTAATTTGTCCAATAAAAAAGAATTGTCATTTTTACAATGAAAAAAAAGAAATAAATTTTGATGTTTTAAAAAATAAAAAAAAAAAATTTTTGTTTATTTATTTAATAAAATATAAGAATCAAATAATTTTAAAAAAAAGGAGAAAAACTAAATTTCTCCACGGTTTAATGGAAATTCCAAATAATTTATTAAATAACAAGATCACTTTGAAAATAGCTAAACAAAATGCACCATTAAATCTTGATTGGAAGATTCTTCCAGGAAAATTGAATTCTAAAATTAGTAACTTTGAATTAGAAATTAGATTCTTCGAAGCACTGGTTAAGAAAAAAATTACTTTAAAAAATACTATATGGGTAAAAAAAAATGAAATTCAAAAAATTCCAATCTCAAGTTTAATGAGAAATATTTTGTGCTATTTAAATCCGATCTAACTCTGATCTAATTTTTTCTCTTAAAACATCTATACTCACAGAATCTTTTTTTTCATATTTATACCAAAAAGTCCAACCATTGCATGAGGGTAAATTAAGCAGATCAGCAGCTACACTATGTATTGAACCTTTAAAGTTCTCACTAATAATTGATCCATCAACCCTAACTTTTGCATGCCATTTTTTTTTTATATCATGTAAGATATCACCTGGCTTTATTAAATTAAATTCTATTAAACTTCCAAATGGTATTCTTTTTTGTTGTTTTTTTTCAATTGTTTTTAACATTTTCATATTTTTTATAGGTTTGATTGAATCAATTCTTTCTTTTGCAAATTTTATGTATTTTTCTTCACTATCTATACCAATAAATTTTCTATTATATTTTTTTGATACTGCCCCAGTGGTTCCCGTTCCAAAAAAAGGATCT
>Ga0315338_1002330_pt1 | contig 19226 bp, 33 predicted proteins | sample ASW8metaG_FD_204518 | JGI IMG/M metagenome (GOLD analysis project Ga0315338, IMG submission 204518) | Ammonia-oxidizing marine archaeal communities from Monterey Bay, California, United States - ASW #8 | ecosystem: Environmental > Aquatic > Marine > Coastal | place: USA: California | collected... | reverse complement strand
ACAGAGTCGGAATCGTTTCAAATGAAGGTAAATTTGTCAGCACCTTAGAAACCTTTGCACTATTAGCATTTTATTTATTGGAACATAAAGGTCAGCGCGGGGATTTGATAAAAGGCCTTACATCGTCTCGGATGTTGACTTCATTGGGTGTTAAATATGGAATATCAGTTCATGAGACCAAAGTGGGATTCAAATTTATAGGTCCTATGATGTTGGAAACAGACGCTCTCATGGGAGGCGAAGAGAGTGGAGGCTATGCTTTTCGGGGGCATATACCTGAACGCGACGGTATATTGAGCGGGTTATTATTCTTAGAATATATGACCAAAACAGGTAAAGCTCCTTCTGATTTGATACGAGATTTGTTTGACTTAGTAGGGACTCACTCATATAGCAGGCGTGATATACAATTTCAGCAATCTGAAAGACATACACTTGCGAATAAAATTTTAAATGCAGCTGCGCTTTCTCAAATCGGAGGCGAAAATATAATTTCATATGATGAAATTGATGGCATGAGATTAAATTTTAATGATGCTTGGTTGGCTGTTAGATTTTCCGGTACCGAACCATTGCTAAGGATTTATTGTGAAGCGTCAGATGACAGGTTAGTAGAGCATATACTTGATGCCATGCAGGAATATTTGGAAGTATAAACAAATCTATGATGTCGTTTTCGTTTAGTAAAACGCTTGTCAGGACATTGGCTACACTGGCGGCTATCGGTATACCGATGGCCGCCAGTGTACTAGTTAACGCACAAGATACAATTGGAATTAACCGGATAGTTGAATCATATTCAGGTGATGCCCAAGGGTTCTTATCAGGGCTCGTAAGTATCAGAGCCCTATTTTCGTTTACCGCAGGACTTGTATCATCCTTAAATCCATGTGGATTTGTCATGCTTCCCGCTTATTTAGGATTGTATTTGGCGTCTAATTCGTCTGAATCTGAAGATAAGGTGACTCTATTCACGTTATTACTCAGAGCTATCGTCATTGGATGCGTAGTAACCTTAGGATTCGTATCTTTGTTCGCTTTTGTAGGGACCGTTATAGGATTGGGAGTTTCTATTATTGTGGTATGGATGCCTTGGGTTGGATTATTTATTGGTGCAGCTTTAGTGATATGCGGCATGTGGTTAATAACGGGTGGAAAGTTATACTCGGGTATAGCGGCACGGATTGGTGGGTCTATTGGACGGCCTGAGCAACTTGGATTAAGGGGGTACTTTTTATTTGGGATTAGTTATGCTATCGCGTCTTTGAGCTGCACATTACCGGTATTTTTATCTGTAATAGGCATAAACTTCGTTGAGACCAGTATGAATGATGTTATTATCCAGTTCTGTTTGTACGCGCTAGGTATGGGGCTGGCAATCTTGGTGATTACGATAAGTATCGCACTTCTGAGAGATGTTCTAATAAGATATATAAGACTAGTGGTTCCTTACGTACAATCAGTAGGATCTGGTCTAATGGTTGTAGCCGGAATGTATATTATTTTTTATTGGGTAACAATTGGAGGTATAAAGGTGTTATAGACTTGATTCGAATATTGATAGTGATAAAAAAGAAGGAGGGTTCCTAATTTGAACCCTCCTTCTATCTTTTTAGCGTTTAGTATACTGTGGTGCCCTTCGAGCACGTTTCAATCCGTACTTCTTACTTTCCTTAATGCGGGAGTCTCTTGTCATAAGTCCATTCTTGCGTAATGGAATTTTAAGAGATTCATCAAAGACTACCAATGCCCGTGAAATACCATGTCTGATGGCTTCCGCCTGGGCGTTAACTCCTCCCCCGGTTACCTTCACTACTACCCTAAACTTATTGTTTGTTTCGGTAACTGCGAAAGCTTCAGCTATAGTAGTCTGCCAAGGACTCCAGTTAAAATATTCTTCCATCGGTTTGCCGTTCACTATCACAGTACCTGGATCATCTGCGTACAACCGAACCCTAGCTATAGCTGTTTTTCGTTTTCCAGTACCGTAGAAATATTTGGACTGAGTATTTTGTACCAACGGTGACTCCTATTATTCTGCTGAAATTTCGGCTACTTGAGCTTGATGATTATGTGATGGACCGGCATATATCTTCAAGCGTCTTAGCATTTGGCGGCCTAGTTTAGTATTCGGGAGCATCCCTTTGACTGCTAATTGAAGAACACGGTCTGGATGTTGGGAGAGTAAATCTCGTAACGCGAAGGTTTTTAGATTTCCCACATACCCGCTGTGTCTGTAATAGAGTTTGTCGAGAAGTTTATTGCCGGTCACTTTGATTTTTTCGGCATTTACTATGACGACATGGTCGCCTGTTATAACATGAGGAGTGTAGGTAGGCTTGTCTTTCCCTTGTAGTGCGACAGCCACGTTGCGGGCCAACCTGCCCAGTGTCTGGCCCTCAGCATCGAAGACTCTCCAGTTATCACTAATTTCTCCATTTTTAGGAAAATATGTACTAGTTCGTTTCATAACCGTCTATAACCTTGTCAAAAAAATTACTGTATGTCACTTGTGTTAAACAAAGACCTTGAGCTGGAAGGATAGAATGTGTCTTACCTTTTTTGAAATTATCTTCTAGTGTATCCTTAATCGCCGTCTCAGGCCAGTTATTTTTACCAATTTCGATTAGTATAGCATTAGCCCTTCTAATTTGTTGTCTTAGAAATCCGGTCGCTTCGCACTCTATAGTAATCAATTCATCCTGCCGATTGATACTCCAGTTGAATACTTCTCGTACAGCCGACTTTTCCGGTGCAAGGCCTTTGGATATGTGCCGGAAGTCGTGGGTCCCTATTAAGTCTTCAGCTGCCTGTGACATCTTCCTGCAATCTATGGTGTCGCTCAGCCAATGATGGGTAGATCGACGTATAGGAGAAGGTTCGGGTTGATTTAGTATGTTATACCTATAAGTTCTTCTTATAGCATCTTTTCTGGAATGGAAAGATGACGTCATTTCGTAGGTGTTATGTATTCGTATATCCTTTGGAAGATAATGATTAAGAGCTCTGTGGATTGTGCTGATTGGGTAGGGGCATCTGATTAATAGATCCACAACTTGCCCTAATGCATGTACTCCAGAGTCAGTACGACTGGCACCATGAACTCGTATCTCATTGCCTGTCAGTTTGTATATTGCTTTTTCTAATTCTCCTTGGATCGTTGGATGATCGGGTTGAAATTGGAACCCCATATAACGTGTTCCTTCATATTCAACCATGAGAGCTATGTTTCGGTTTGGGTCGTCGTGGTTTGTATAGTTATTTAAATCTAACGATGCCATACCCTTTGTACAGAGGTGGTTATTCTACTAGTTCTATTACTGCCATGTGTGCCCCGTCACCTTGACGCGGACCAAGTTTAGTAATTCTAGTATATCCGCCTGGACGCGTGGCATATCGTTCGGAGAGATCAGTGAACACTTTCTTAACTATACTTTTATTGGGTATTTGGCTAAGAGCTATTCTACGGTGGTGCAGAGAGCCTTTTTTACCATGTGTTATAAGTTTTTCCGCGACGATTCTTGTCTCTTTAGCTTTTGCTAAAGTGGTAGTAATACGTTCGTGTTTTATTAATTCGGAAGTTAAGCCCCTAAGAAGAGCCGTTCTTTGATCTTTTTTGCGACTTAAATTCCTACCCGATACGCGATGCGATGACATTGTTTTAATCCTCCTGACTAGTAGTTACGTCTTGTTCTACGTCAGCTTCGTCAGTAATTGTTTGATCCGTGACATCGGAGTAGTCGTTGAAATCGTTATCGTCTGTGTCTCCGGACGGAGTAGTGATTCCTTGTTCTACTAGCTTATCGCGGAGTTCTCTAAGAGATTTTTCACCGAAATTGCGGATCTTTAGAAGATCTTCGTCACTCATTTGAAGGACTTCCCCAACTTTGCCTATGTGAGCTCGTTTGAGGCAATTCATAGTGCGTGGTGAAAGGTCTAGCCTCTCAATAGGAGTTTGATAGGTTTCAGGAGATAACGATACCGGACCGCGGTCTGAGCCTGTATCAGCTACACTATCCATATTACTGAACAGGAAGAAATGATTTACTAGACCTTCGGCTGCTTCTTGCACCGCGTCGAGTGGGGTTACAGCCCCATCCGTCCATATTTCTAATACCAAACGTTCGTAGTCTGTTACTTGTCCTACCCGGGTACGTTCAACGTTATAATTTACTCGTCGTACCGGGCTATAAATAGCATCTATTGGGAGAACGCCCACTGGTAGACCTATTACCTCTTCCGGCTGGACTGCAGGCTGATATCCTACTCCATGTTCGACGTTGAATTCAATAGATAATTGAGTGGCATCAGTATTAAGAGTAGCAATATGCAATTCAGGATTAACTATAGCGAAGTCAGAAGATGTAGATATATCCCCTGCACATACTCTACCTTGGCCTGTTATATCTAAACGCATTTTGCCGGTGCGTTCTGACTGAGAACGAATCCGGATTCGCTTAATATTCAGTAAAAGATCAATCACTTCTTCTTTTACGCCATCAACTGCCGTGTATTCATGCACTACGTTATCTATTTTCACCCATGTTATAGCGCTGCCCTTGATGGAACTGAGCAATATTCTTCTCAGGGGATTGCCTATGGTAATGCCGTACCCTTTCTGCAAAGGCTCTATGGCAATTTTCCCATAGGTATCATCGGATTCTAAAACTCTAATCTCAGGTTTGAGAGATTCAGGAGCTGTTTCTGATATTTCATCAGCAAGTATAAATGTGTCAAGCATTGACCTATTACCTCGAATAGAACTCTACTATTAGCCTTGAGTCTATAGATTGTTGCAATTCTTCGTCTGGCGGAAGTGTATCAACTATTCCGGTCATATTCTCTTGGTTTAATGTCAGCCAAGTGGGGACTTGTCTCTTCGGTAGTCCATCAGTGCGCTCTTTAAAGTACTCTCCGTTCTTTAAAGATTCTTTCCAAGCGATATTATCTCCGGTTCGTACCAGATACGATGGAATGTCTGTTTTAACGCCGTTAATGAGGAAATGTCCATGCGTTACCATTTGACGAGCCTGTTTTCGAGAATCGGCAAACCCCAGCGTATAGATAACATTGTCTAAACGTCTCTCTAATGTCCTGAGGAGATTTAAACCAGTTATGCCCGGTGTTTTGAAAGCGTCTGCCATATAAGCACGAAATTGGCCTTCCATGATGCCATACATTTGCCTGGCTTTTTGTTTCTCTCGCAAATGCAGTCCGTAATCCGACGTTCTACGCCGGCGTGCCGAGGGATCGCCCGGTGGAGAATGTCGTTTCTCAATCGCGCAGCGCGGCGTAAAGCAACGATCTCCCTTTAGGAAAAGTTTCTCGCCGGCCCTCCGGCAAAGTCTACAGGATGGTCCAGTATATCTACCCATATTCGAAAGTACTACACCCTTCTTCGTTTTCGTGGTCTGCAGCCATTATGCGGGATTGGAGTGACATCTCTTATACTACTTACAGTCAATCCTGCTCCTTGCAATGATCTTATGGCAGCTTCTCGGCCTGACCCTGGGCCTTTTATGTATACATCTATCTGACGTAACCCCATATCCATTCCGCGTCTAGCAACTTGCTCTGCGGCTCGTTGAGCAGCAAACGCCGTGCCTTTACGAGAACCTTTGAATCCAGAGGTGCCTGCACTAGCTGTCGCTATTACGTTCCCCTCTGTGTCAGTGATACTTACCAGAGTATTATTAAAGGTTGAGTATATATAAGCTCTTCCCTGAGGAACATTGCGCCGTTCTCGTCTTCTAGTCCTAGGTCTTGGCATATTACTTCTTTCCTCCGGATCGTCGTCCTCTGCCCGCTACGGTCCGCTTAGGACCTTTTCGAGACCTTGCGTTGGTACGGGTTCTCTGTCCATGTACCGGCAGTCCTCTGCGGTGTCGCAATCCGCGATATGAACCAATTTCTATCAGTCGACGAATATTTTGATTGACGTCCCTTCTAAGATCGCCTTCTGTTATATATTCTCGATCTACAATTTCACGTATCTGGTTAACTTGTTCTTCGCTCAGTTCGTTCATTCGAGGTGCCTGCACTGGGTCGAGATCAAGTTTAGTTAGGATTTCCGCAGCCTTAACAGGCCCAATACCATAAATACTTCGTAAAGCCACTTGTGCCCTTTTTCTGTCAGGTACGTCTACGCCTGCTATTCGTACCATATGTTTCCTCCTATACCTCTAACCTTGCCTCTGGGAATGGCGCTTGTTAGGGCAGATTATTCTCACGATACCTTTTCTTTTTATGACGCGACAACTGTCGCATCTCGGTTTTACTGATGCGCTGACTTTCATATAAGGCTCCGAGATTTATTTAAAACGATATGTAATTCGCCCACGGGTCAAGTCGTATGGCGACAGTTCTACTAACACACGGTCTCCTGGTAAAACCCTGATGAAATGCATTCGGATTTTTCCAGACACATGAGCCAGAACTTGATGGTCGTTGGGAAGCTCTACCCTAAACATGCCGTTAGGTAGAGATTCCGTTACTTTCGCTTCTACTTCTATGGCTTCTTTTTTAGCCATTGTCTATCATATGAATTCCTTTATTTATTTTCCATTTATATTCTAGCTATGGGTTGTAAACACTTTTGGGCCATCTTCTGTAATCGCCAGTGTATGTTCAAAGTGAGATGATAGGCTACCATCAGCAGTGACAACTGTCCACTGGTCGTCAAGTATTCGTGTTTCCCAACTTCCAATATTTAACATCGGCTCAATAGCTATACACATACCCGGCCGAAGAAGTTGTCCTTTTCCAGGTTCTCCATAGTTTGGAACTTGAGGATCCTCATGTAAAAAACGGCCTACTCCATGTCCTACAAATTCCCTTACCACTCCATAACCCTTGGACTCCGCATATTCTTGTATGGCTGCTCCAATGTCCCCTATCCTATTTCCTGGTTGCGCAGCTTTTATACCAATATCCAAACTTTCAGCCGTTGTTTCCATCAGGTTGATAGCTTCTTGGGTTACTTTACCGACAGCTATAGACACCGCGGCGTCCCCAATAAACCCGTCTATAGTTGCCCCCACATCTACTTTTATTATGTCCCCTTCCTGAAGAATTCTCTTTCCGGGTATACCATGAACTATCTCTTCATTCACTGAAGCGCAAATACTTGCAGGGAAGCCTTGATATCCCATAAAAGTAGGTTTAGCGCCTGAGCCAGTTATATTCTTGTAGGCTATCTGATCTAGATCTTTGGTCGTCATTCCAGGCTCAACGGATTGTTTTAGTAATGTAAGAGTTGAGCCTACTATTGCGCCTGCTTTGGCCATGGCCTCAAGCTCTTGAGGAGACTTGATAGTTATTCCCCCGCTATATTGGGAAGGGGAATTTGATGCAGTCCGTATTTTGCCCGGATTATTCACTTTCCTATTCTACTCCCGTTTCCGTCACTTGTGAACAGGGCATCACAGATTCTGGAAGTATATGCAGGGATTTAAGTATATTAATATTAACCTGTTGCACGGTATCAATCCCAGATATGTCATGCAACAGGTTTTCTTGGCGGTAGAAATCGATGAGTGGTAAAGTTTCGCTGCGGTATACCTGAATACGTTTATTTATTGCTTCTGGTTGATCATCCTCTCGTTGGTACAGATCGGCGTCACACTTTTCGCAGGGAAAGGTGGAGTGGCTACTAATAGTGTATGGACTCTGACATACGCTACATACAAACCGATTGCTGAGACGAGCAATTAGGTCTTTTTCAGGAACGTTTATATGCAGTACAGCATCGATGTTTCTGGATATGCGAGTGAGCTCTGCTTTCAATATTAATGCCTGTTCCATAGTTCTAGGAAAACCATCCAAAAGGAAGCCTTCATGTTGAGGTATTCTGGCTAGTTTATCCAATATTATGCTTATGGTAATCTCATCGGGTACCAGAAGCCCTTGAGTCATGAATTCAGCGGCTTTAAGTCCCAACGCTGTCCCGTTGTTCATATGACATCTGAACAGATCACCGGAGCTTATGTGGGGGATATCAAGCTGATCCTTGAGTAGCTCCGCTTGAGTACCCTTTCCAGCCCCTGGCGGGCCAAACAGTATGATTCGTAACGACGATTCCATCAGCAGCTTTATCCTAGGAATCCTTCGTAATTTCTCATCAGAAGCTGCGCTTCCAACTGTCTGAGAGTATCTAAACCTACTCCAACCATTATCAGTAGACTTGTACTACTCAAAGTGATTGCCTGAAAGTCGGTTATTAATGATGCGAGATACGGCACTATGGCGACAAATCCTAGGAATAGCGCACCTCCCATAGTAATTCGTAGTATCACACGATTGAGGTAATCCTGAGTGGGTTTACCTGGCCTTATACCTAAAACAAATCCACCGTTTCTCTGAAGACTCTCGGCGAGGTTCTGTTGGTTGAATACAACTAATGTGTAAAAGAATGTAAATATCACGACTAGTATAAACACAAGGACCCAATAGAAAGGCGCCGCCGGAGTGAATAGACCCGCAAAAAAGGCGGCTATGTCCCCAGCAATACCTCCGCTAGTAGCGAAATATGTTGCTATAGTCCCCGGTAGTATTACAATTGAGAATGCAAATATTAATGGGATCATACCGGCAGAGTTGATCCTGAGAGGTATGTAACTTGATCCACTTTGTCTGTACATGCGCCCGCTTCTAAATACGCTCCTGCCATATTGCACTGGTATTCTACGTGCTGCTTCGTTGAATAAGACTATTAGTGCTACTATCAAGATGCCTATTATGACGAAAAAACCTATTCCCAAGATGTTCTGATTATTCATAAAACCCTGTGTGATAAGTCCTGGGAATGATACTACTATGCCAGAGAATATTATTAAGGATATTCCATTTCCTATACCACGTTCGGTAATCAGTTCTCCAAGCCACACCAGGAACATGGTACCCGCAGTCATGGATAGAACAGCGGCTAATGTAGGGAGCAAAGTAGGTCCAGAAAACCCTACGTTGGTTAAAACGTTGCTTTGCTGCAGTAATACTAGCTGTCCGAATGCCTGTGAGACAGCTATAGGCACAGTTAACCAATGTACGAGTCTATTGATTTTTACTCGGCCACCTTCTCCTTCTCTGGAGATTTGTTGCAATTGCGGAATTACCGGGGTAAGTAGCTGCACGACAATAGAGGCAGTGATGTACGGGAATACACCCAAGGCAACGATACTCATTCGACTCAAGGCTCCGCCACTAAATAAGTCTAGGAAGCCTAGGAGCTGATTATTGTTGAATAGGTTGTCGAGCTGGAACTGGTCTATTCCGGGTATAGGTATGTGAGCGACTAGTCGGTAAAGTGCCAACATGCCGAGGGTAAACAATATTTTAGATCGCAGGTCAGGTAGTTTGAATGCGTCTATACCGGCCTGGATCAGTCTTGGCCATCGTCCTCCCTGGGATTCAGTTGATATCAATTTAACTAGATCTCCTCTGCCGTGCCTCCCGCTGCTTCTATGCTGGCAAGAGCAGAACGGGTGAATTTGTGGGCAGAGATGGTTACAGCAACGGAAAGTTGTCCTGTACCCAATATTTTAACTGGGTTTTTGTTGGCACCTCTGATGTGGCCATCTTCGCGTAATAGGTCGGGTGTAATAGTGTCCCCATTGCTATACAAGTTTAGAGTGTCAAGCGTTATGAGTGTATATTCGGTCTTAAATATGTTGGTGAATCCACGCTTCATAGGTAAGCCCTTTATCATCCGATTCTGGCCACCTTCGAAGCCTCTCTTCACGCCCTTACCGGAGCGAGATTTTTGTCCTTTCGAACCGCGGCCCGCGTATGTGCCCTGACCGGCAGCGTTGCCTCGACCTATACGTTGTTTATTTTTTCTGGCTCCCTTTTGAGAACCTATTAAGTCTTCTGTCATCGGATCTTCCTGTGAAAGTATTTTTGCCTATTAGTAAAGTTATAAATATATTAAGTTTGGATTCGTTAAATATTAACTGGCAGACGATTCTGATATGTCAGCATCATCGGATGTTTCTTGACTTGTCGTTGTTTCCTCTACGGAGGCTTCGCTAGTTACTGTTGCCTTCCGTGTGCGTCTTCGAGCAGGTTTTTTGGTTTCTTCTATCTGCTCAATCGCTAGAAGATGTTGGACTTTATTAACCATTCCTCGTATTGTCGGGGTATCCCCTAAAGTCACTGTATGATTCAGACGCTTTAAACCCAGCGATTCGATCACTCTGCGTTGTCCCTGAGGTCTTCCAATACAGCTTTTAGTCCACGTTAATTTTAATTGACCCATATCTTGTCCTGTTGTGGGATATTGTCCCCTATTATTGATTTTGCCCGGGTTGAACTGCTTCTGCCGCTGGTTGAGACCTGCCCATACGCCTTGCTAGTTCTTTCTGAGGGTCTCTAAGTTGGCGTAAGGCTTCGAGTGTGGCGGCGACAATATTGATAGGATTACGTGAGCCTAGAGATTTTCCTACAACATCTCTAACTCCACCTAATTCTAATATAGCTCTCATAGCTCCTGCAGCGATAATACCTGTGCCGATTGGAGCTGGTTTTATTACTACTATTGAAGCCCCGACCTTTACGGTTATTTCATGTGGGAGAGAACTACCCTTTAAAGGTATTTTCACCATTTCTCTTCGGGCTACAGCATTACCTTTGCGTACTGCATCGGGTATAGCTATTGCTTTCCCCATGCCTGCTCCGACATTGCCTTCTCCGTCTCCAACCACTACTAGTGCATTAAAGCGTAGCCTTCGACCGCCTTTTACTACCTTGGCGATACGACGAGTGTATACCACTCTTTCGGTCATGTTAGATCCGTCGTCGTTGAATGAGTTAGGTCGGTTTCTAGTTTGTGCTGATACCATTAGAACTGAAGACCCCCTTCGCGTGCAGCTTCGGCCAATGCTTTGACTCGACCGTGATATTTATAGCCACCGCGGTCGAATACCACTTTTTTAATACCACTAGATATTGCCTTTTCTGCCACTAGCTTTCCAACTTCTGTTGAAGTGGTTGTTTTATTGGCAGACGGGGTTGTCTCTTTGCTAGAAGCTGCGACTATCGTGTGTCCATTTGTATCGTCTATAACTTGCGCGTATATAGACTTAATGCTTCGATACACGCATAGTCGGGGTTGCTCTGAGGTACCTTGAACCTTTTTACGAACCCTCGCATGACGTACAGCTCTTAATAATTGGGCGTTCTTATCTTTAGGCATACTTTATTTTGTTTCCTTAGGTGGAAGTTACTAGGCTGTCCTAGCAGCGGTCTTACCAGGTTTATACTTAAGCACTTCGTCGGAGTATTTGATCCCTTTCTCTTTGTAAGGGTTAGGCGGACGAACTCTTCTTATTAGCGCGGCTTGTTGGCCAACTTTTTGTTTGTCTATACCGCTGACAAAAATTCTGTTGGTTCCCTCTACCTCTAGAGTGACACCTTCTATAGGCTGCATGTCCACGACATGGCTGTACCCTACACTTAAGGTAATCCCTTGTCCGGACTGTTGTACACGATAACCTACACCCATCAGGTCGAGTGTTTTGGTATAACCATCTGTTACGCCAGTAATAGCGTTGGATATTAAACTTCTAGTTAACCCGTGTAAAGAATGGTGGAATTTTCTGTTAGATAGCCTCTCCACCACCACTTGGTCGTCTTGAATACTTACCTTGACTTCAGGATGATAATTTTGAGTTAAAGTGCCTTTCGGTCCTTTAACTGTGACTCCATCATTCAGGACATCCACTTGAACTCCTGATGGAATCATTATTGGACGCCGGCCTACTCTAGACAGAGGCCGTTCGGTTAGTTCTTCCCTTGCAATACCATTACCAGACATAACAGAGTAATTCTCCTCCTAAACCGGACCGCCAGGCGTCTCTCCCAGTAATGACACCTTGAGATGTGGACATAATAGCCGTTCCAATGCCGCCGTAGACCCTAGGAATTTCCCCCTTGCCTACGTATACACGCAATCCTGGTTTGCTTACTCGTTTGAGTCCCCTGATTGCCGGCTCGTTATCTTGGAGATATGAAAGATGCAGACGTAAGTTAGGGAATGTGTGTCCCCTAGGTATGTCAAAATCTCGAATATAGTTCTGGTTCTTTAGGATTTGTGCGATTGACAGCTTCAATTTGGAATGTGGTACTAGCACTGACGTGTGCCTAGCCTGTATTCCATTACGGATGCGCGTTAACATGTCTGAGACTGGATCGGTGACCGGCATTCTGTTATTGCTCCTGTTTTACTTTTGTGTCAAATGTGACTTCTACCAACTCGCTTTTCTGACGCCTGGTAGCTCTCCGTTTAGAGCCAGCTGTCGGAAGCATATCCTGCAGAGGCCTGCGTACCTTATGAACGCTCTAGGTCTCGCGCATCTATGACATCTATTATATTTTCTGGTTTTATACTTGGGCTCCTTGAGCCACTTTTGGATCATCGAAGTTTTCGCCAAAATAACTCCTTAGGCCTGACGGATGAACGGCATGCCGAACATCTCTAGTAGTCTAATTGCTTCATTGTCCTCGGTTGCAGTCGTGGCTATCGTAACTTGCAAACCTCTTATTCTATCAATGTCGTTATAATCGATCTCTGGGAATATCAGCTGCTCTCGGATTCCTAAAGAGAAATTCCCCCTGCCATCAAAGCCTCGACGGGGTAGGCCTCTGAAGTCTCGTATACGAGGTAAGGATGCATTAATAAGCCTGTCCATGAAGTGATACATGCGGGCTCCACGCAGTGTGACAGCAGTGCCTATTGGATTTCCTTCCCGTAACTTAAAGTTCGCAATAGATTTACGGGCTCTAGTAGTAATAGGCTTCTGGCCGCTTATAACTGTTAGATCACGGGTAGCTGACTCCATTGCCCTACCGTTGGTTAGTGCTTCCCCTAGGCCAATGTTAAGAACTACTTTTTGCAATCGCGGTACACGCATTGGATTGTCTAGGTTAAACTCCGACATCATAGCGGGTATTATGTCGCTACGGTACATGTCCAATAACCTTGGACGAAGGCCGGTTGTTCCCGCGTCCTTTGCTGAACTTGATTGCGCGCGGGAAGTACGCCTTCTTCTCGTAGGCGCCGGCTTCTCTTCTTCGACAGCTTCTACTACTTCGCTGACCTGATCTTGATCTTTTTGTTCTTCTGTCTCATCACTTGGCGACGTCATCAATTACTTCCTTACATTTTGGACAAGACCTTACTCTACTACCGGTCTCTAGTTTGGTTATTCCTGGTCTTACAGGATTATTACATTTGTTGCATATCAACATGACGTTAGATACGTGGATAGGCGCCTCTTGTTGAACCCTGCCCGATTGGCTGACTCCTGGACGGGCTTTCAGGTGACGAGTAATCATATTAACTCCTTCAATGACTACTCGGTTATTCTCGATTAATTGCCGTTCGACTCTTCCAGTCTTACCGCGTTCTTTACCATTTATTACCAGTACATTGTCCCCGCGACGGATCTTCATTATACGACCTCCGGGGCTAGAGATACTATTCTCATAAATCCCTTATCTCGAAGTTCTCTTGCTACGGGTCCAAATATTCTTGTCCCACGCGGCATTAAGTTGTCTTGTATTATTACTGCGGCATTATCATCGAATTTTATGTACGTGCCGTCGGGTCGCTTTAGTCCTTGAGCTTGCCTAACTACTACGGCTTTTACGATTGAGCCTTTCCGGATGGGCGAATTAGGCGCAGCTTCCCGTACGTTACATACAATGATATCCCCGACCTTAGCGTATTTTCTGCGACTGGATCCGGGTATATTGATCAATCTTATTCGTCGTGCGCCGCTATTATCAGCTACGTGTAGTCTAGTGTACGTTTGAATCATTCGGACAGTTCCTCTTCAACAGTATCTGATTCATCGACATCGCTGGATATCTCAGACTCCTCAGACGCACGTGAACTTGCTGATGGCGGAGTCTGAGCTAATGCCTCGCCCGTCATCATTGGGGTGATATCACCTTCCAGTTCAATTGCCTGTACCTCTGCAATTTGTTTTCGCTGCAGTATTTCCAGTAATCGCCAATGCTTCGTTTTAGAAATGGGGCGAGTTTCTTCTATCTTTACTAAATCGCCGACCCTGCATTGTTGTTCGGGATCGTGTAGGTACAATTTGGTAACTCGCCGCATTTGTTTTCTATATAACGGGTGGCGGCGTTTCCATATTAATTCCACCACCGCAGTTTTATCCATGCCCGTACCTATTACTGATCCGGTACGAACCTTTCTCATCTGTTTAGCCATTTATTTGTTTCCCAACCCCCTCTCGTTAAGCACTGTAAGCAGTCGTGCAATTATACGACGAGTTTTTGTTGGTTGATTTGTATCAACGAGCTGATTAGTAGCAGCTCTAAACCGAAGGTTCATAAGCTCTTTATATGAACCTTCTAATTCTTCTTGGAGTTGTTGATCACTCAATTCTCTAATTTCTCGTACTTGCATAATTTGTCTAGCTCCCGCCTCGTTCTGAAAGGGCGCTTACCCTATCACGCTGGACAGTCTTAGTTGGTATTGGTAGTTTGTAAGAAGCGAGTTTTAACGCTTTCAGTGCCTGGTCTTCAGGCACGCCACCTACTTCGAATAAAATGCGGCCAGGTCTAACTACAGCAGCCCAGTACTCGTTTGCTGCTTTCCCTCCGCCCATACGAACTTCAGCTGGTTTTTTGCTTACTGGTTTATCTGGGAATACTCTTATCCAAACTTGGCCACCTCTCTGTAATGACCTAGTGATTGCTACCCGAGCTGATTCTATCTGACGGGCGGTTATCCAATCGGCTTCGAGGGCTTTTAGCCCATATTCTCCGAAGCTAACGGTACTTCCAGTGGTAGCGGTACCTTTTCTTCTACCTCTGAAGGCTTTCCTGAACTTGGTCCGTTTTGGTTGTAACATTATAAAATATCCTGAATTATAGAATGTCTTCGTCAGCCGTTTGGCTTTCTAAGACAATGGTGTCTTCTTCTGACGTGTCTACTCGTACTTCTATAGTATCAAGTTCTTCTTCTAAGGCTTCTGGTAGCACGGGTAGTATCTCCCCTTTGTACACCCAGACTTTGATGCCAATTCTGCCCATAGCAGTATGAGCTTCCGCTAATGCGTAATCTATATCCGCTCTCAGCGTATGGAGTGGAACTCGTCCCAGCATTAATTTTTCTACACGAGCTATCTCTGCACCAGATATACGACCTTTCGTGATTACTTTTATGCCTTGTGCTCCTGCCTGCATTGCTCGTTGCGCAGCCTGTCTCATAGCTCGTCTGTAGGCTACTCTCCGTTGGAGCTGGTCTGCTATATTGCGTCCTATCAGGAATGGATCGAGTTCAGGCTGTTCGATTTCTATAATGTTTAATTGGATGCGTTTCTGAGTTATGGATTCCAATTTGCTGCGCAATTGCTTAACGCGATCTCCGTCGCGACCAATTAATATTCCTGGTCTGGCAGAATGTATGTTTATTACACTATCTTGCGCTCCGCGGTCTATCTCCACTTTCGCGATACCTGCGTCAGAGAAACCTTTGTACTCATTATGAATAGTTTTCCGTAATTTTAAGTCCTCTGTTACAAGGCTTCTATAGGAGCTGGCGTTATTAGCGTACCAATGGGTTTTCCAGTCTTTAATTATGCCTAGTCTGAACCCATATGGATGAACTTTATGGCCCATATAATTTAGATCTCCTCTTCGTTCGTGTCTACAACTACTGTTAGGTGGCAAGATCGCTTAAGAATACGTCCGATTCTGCCGCGAGCTCTAGGACGGAACCTTTTTAAAGGCTTTGCTTGATCAGCACTAATCCTAATAATCTTTAGGTTTTCGCGGTTCATCATAAGATTATTCTCGGCATTTGCCGCGGCTGACTGTACTACTTTAGACACTACTTTAGCCCATGGCGAGCTAAGGAGGCCAAGAGTATCCACTGCTTGATCTACACTTTTCCCTCTAACCAAATCTAATATAGGCTTTAGTCTCTTTGGTGAAGCGCCAATCTGTTTTGCGACTGCTTGAACGGCTGGCATTTCGTTATTACCTCATCACTCTTGTTGTACGTTCAGATCTAGCCACATGACCTCTATAAGTTCGAGTGGGCGCGAACTCTCCCAATCGATGGCCTACCATATTTTCCGTTACAAATACGGGTATGTGTCTACGGCCATCATGAACCCCAATAGTAAGACCCAGCATCTCAGGCATAATCATAGATGCCCGAGACCATGTCCGTATCACGGTTTGTTCACCTGATTCTTGTGCAGCGTTCACTTTTTTCATAAGCTTGGCCTGCACAAATGGGCCTTTTTTAATTGATCTAGACATGTACTACTACCGCCTTCGCGCTCGAGTGATGAATCTACTCGATCCTTTTTTCTTATTCCGGGTTTTATAACCTAGAGTAGGTTTTCCCCAAGGAGTTTTAGGACCTGGCATTCCAATTGGAGAACGCCCTTCGCCACCTCCATGAGGATGATCAACTGGGTTTTTGGCTACACCTCGAACCTTCGGTCTTCTACCAAGATGTCGGCTTCGTCCAGCCTTTCCCAAACTTTCGTTTTTGTGGTCTGGGTTAGATAGTTGTCCTATTGAGGCTCTACAGTTCAGTAGAATTCTTCGCATTTCACCTGATGGGAGTCGTATCAATACGTATTCTCCCTCTTTGGACAGAACCTGCGCTGACGAGCCTGCACTTCTTACCATTTGCCCGCCTCTATCTGGAGTCAATTCTACGTTATGGACAACTGTGCCTGTCGGAATGTTACGCAACTTCAATGCGTTTCCTGGTTTAATATCAGCGTCTGGTCCCGAACTTATAAACGAACCTACTTCAAGTCCAATTGGAGCCAGTATATAACTCTTCTCTCCGTCTACGTAGTAAATAAGCGCAATTCTTGTGCTACGATTCGGATCGTATTCGATGGCGACTACGCGACCTGGAACACCTTCCTTACGCCGCTTGAAGTCTACCATTCGATACATTCGCCGGGCTCCACCGCCACGACTTCGGGTAGTAATCTTGCCACGGTTGTTCCTCCCTCCACTTTTTCTTAGGGGAGAAAGTAGTGAACGCTCAGGTTGCTTGCTAGTTATTTCCTCGAACGAAGGGCGTACAGCGTTTCTAGTACCTGGCGTGATAGGTCTTAAATTTTTTAATGGCATAATTTACCGTCTCTCTGATTCTATAGACCGTCTACGATTGTAATACGGTCTCCACGTTTCAGTGTCACAACTGCTTTTTTTACATCTGGCATTTTCTTGACACGAGAACCATACCTCTTACGCTTCCCATGTAACTTAGTAATGTTCACATCAGTTACAGTTACGTTAAAGTTTTTCTCTATGGCTTCCTTAACTTGGATCTTGTTAGCCAGAAGAGCTATCTGGAATGTGTACCGCCCTGACTCTTGCAAAAGGGTGCTTTTCTCAGTAATAGTAGGCTTGAGTAGGACTTGATGAATATTCATATGTTACGTCTCACTATCCGCGTCCGGACTCTTTCTACGCCTTGTCCGTGTGGGTTTGGCAGGTTCATTTTCAGTATTATCTGCCACATTCTCTACTGTGTTAACTGCCAAGGGCTTACGACGCCCTCCTCTGTCTGGTATGGAATTCCATATCTGACCGGCTTTCTCTACAGCGTCTTGAGTAATCAGCACAGTTTTTCGCTTCAGGAGTTCGTTAGCGTTTAATTGACCCACCGGTAACGTCCAGATATTGTCGATGTTATTAGAAGCCTGGACTAACGTTTTATTTGTTTCAGGTGTTACGACTAGAGCCGTACCCGATATGCCTATATTTTTCAGTAGCTGTACCATAGACTTAGTCTTTCCGTCGATAGTATCTACGTTATTTATACAAATTAAATTGCCAGCTCTAATCTTTTCCGACAAGACGCACTTAACTGCTTGTCTCCTCATGCGAGTTGGGAGGCTTTTACGGTAATCTCGCGGGTGTGGCCCGAAAGATACTCCTCCGTGGCGCCATTGAGGTGATCGAATGCTACCTTGTCGCGCTCGACCGGTGTGCTTCTGTATCCATGGCTTTCTTCCGCCACCGGAAACTTGAGCTCTAGTTTTAGTACTGTGAGTGCCTTGTCGTTGGTTTCCCTGGTAGATCACTAAAGCTTGATGAACCAAGGTTCTATTCATAGCAACGTCGAAAACGTTGTCAGGTATACTGACTGTACCAACACTGTCACCATTGGAATTTATTACTGGTATTTCCATTTTAGGGCTCCTAGCCGTTTGCCTTAGCAGTTTTGCCGGTTTTCCGTATAGTTACAAGTCCGTTGGGTGCTCCTGGAATGCCGCCTTTTAGCCACAATAAATTTCGTTCAACGTCTACCTTAACGATACGAAGATTTTTAACAGTTATACGCTCATTTCCCATGTGTCCTGACATTTTTTGGCCTTTGTATACCCTGCCTGGCGTGGTACCGCCACCAATAGAGCCTGGGGCTCTTGAACGGTCTGACTGTCCATGTGTCCGATCTCCTCCGGAGAAGTTATGGCGTTTCATTGTTCCAGCGAATCCTTTTCCCTTGGAAGTTCCTATAACGTCTACTAACTCGTCCGTATCGAACATGTCCACTTGTATTGCGTCCCCTACTGAGTGTTCGTTTACGTCGTCACTCTGGACCTCTTTAAGATGTCTCAATAGCTGGCCTTTTAAGTGGCCAGACTGGGGTTTATTTACTCGTTTCACTGTTCCGAAGCCGATTTGAACCGCTTCGTAACCATCGTTTCCAGACGTCCTTACTTGAGTGACTGTACAAGGACCAGCTTGAACAACGGTGACTGGGATAACGTTGCCGTTATCGTCAAAAATATGAGTCATGCCGATCTTCTTGCCTAAGAAAGCTCGAAGCATTGTTTATACCTACTAGTTTAAAGTTTGATTGAGATATCTACCCCAGCGGGGAGATTCAATCTCGTTAATGAATCGATAGTCTTGGAGGTTGGCTCGAGGATGTCGATCAATCTCTTATGGGTCCTAATTTCAAAGTGTTCTCTGGAATCTTTGTCAACGTGGGGTCCACGAATAACGCAGAACCGGCGTATGTGGGTGGGTAATGGAACTGGGCCGGCAATTCTGGCGCCTGTTCGCTCTGCAGTTTCCACTATCTGCTCACCTGACGTATCTAACATCTTGTGATCGAATGCCTTCAATATAATTCTTACTTTTTGACGTGTAACCATATCTTATGAATCTCTCTAAGTGCGCTTTACGATGTCATTTAAGACACCTGCTGGAAC
>Ga0315338_1002329_pt1 | contig 19229 bp, 17 predicted proteins | sample ASW8metaG_FD_204518 | JGI IMG/M metagenome (GOLD analysis project Ga0315338, IMG submission 204518) | Ammonia-oxidizing marine archaeal communities from Monterey Bay, California, United States - ASW #8 | ecosystem: Environmental > Aquatic > Marine > Coastal | place: USA: California | collected... | reverse complement strand
GAATCCTTTGGCCGTGGTATCTCCAGCCGAAACAGTGAGGTGATTCATTCTGGTATTTATTATAAGCCAGGTTCACTCAAAGCTAAATATTGTACGCTTGGCAGAGATATGGTTTATGATTTTTGTAAAAAAAACGATATTTGGTATAACCGCTGTGGAAAGCTGGTTGTGGGTAGAGATCATCAATCAGAAGAACTGAATACGCTATACAAAAATGGACAGGAAAATGACGTTCCTGAAATACAGATTATTAATAAAAAAGAAATCAATAAACTCGAACCAAATATTAAAGCTGACATTGCTCTACATGTGGGATGTACTGGGATTATTTCCACTCATGATCTCATGGCGCAATTCTATAAAATTTCCCAAGAAAATGACCATGATTACCTATTTAAATCCCAGATTATAGATGTTCGGCAACTAGAAAGTGGCTATGAGCTGAATATTGAAAATGCACAGGGTGAAATTGAAAAAGTGCTTTCCCAATGGGTTATTAACGCTGCTGGGTTAGAAAGTGATTTAGTTGCCCATATGATTGATGAAGATTCCCCTTCCCTGAGATATTCCAAAGGCTGTTATTATAAATTATCGTCCAAATGGCGTGAAGCCTTTAAGCATTTGGTATATCCTCTGCCGGATGAGAAGCATGGTTCATTGGGAATACATCTTAGCTTCGATAAAACTCAAATGATGCGATTAGGACCAAGCGCAGATTGGATGGATGGGAAAAAAGAAAACTACGATGTGGAAGAGTATTTACTTGATCAGTTCTATTCAGAAGGATCTCAATATATCCGTGGGTTAGAAAAAGAAGATTTATCGCCTGACTATGCTGGTATTCGTGCCAAAATATGGATGGATGAAAATCCCATGCCAGATTTTTATATATCCCATGAAAAAGATAAGGGATATCCCGGGTGGATTAATTTAATTGGAATCGAATCTCCAGGGCTTACTTCAGCGATTGCCATTGGAGAAGATATTGCTTACTGGGTTAGATAAAATTCAGTTGTCGCCAAGCCTCATAAACAATGATGGAAACTGCATTGGCTAGGTTGATACTCCGACCTGATGATTTCATAGGGATTGTTATAGAATCATATTGATCAATAATTTTTTGAGGAAGGCCCGTAGTCTCAGGACCAAAAATAAAAGCATCTCCTTTTTCATAATTTATGTTAGAATATATTTTCTCCCCTTTGGTTGAAATGGAATAGACTGACTGATAATTAATTTTTTTAAGGCAGGTATCCAAATCTGGCCAAAGATTATAGTCTGTCTTTTTTATATAATCCATTCCTGCGCGGCGCAGCGATTTCTCATTAATTGAGAAACCTAAAGGTTCAATAAGATGTAAATGAAAACCAGTATTGACCATAAGCCTAATAATATTTCCGGTGTTTGGCGGGATTTCAGGCTTATAAAGAATAATGTGTAGCAATTATTTTTTCTCTTGAGTAAAAAAAGAGAATTTAATATTTAACAATACTAAAAACTGGGCTCTTTTAGTGAATCTTTATACGGATATGAAGCGATAACTTTTTCAGTTATAATACCATGTATTAATTCTGAATGTTTGATTATATGAATTAATTTGAATTATAAAATTTACTCTGACTTCCCTTGTACAACAACTGCAGCTGTTTTTTTGTTAATTTCTTCTGGATCGCCTAAATAATAGTGTTTAATTGGATTTAGTCCATCATCTAACTCGTAAACTAAGGGTACTCCGGTAGGTATATTTAATCCAACAATTTCTTCATCAGAAAGATTGTCCAAATATTTAACCAAAGCACGAAGAGAATTACCATGTGCTACAATGAGAACTTTTTCCCCAGATTGGATGTTTGGGGCGATCATTTCATGCCATAGAGGAAGAGATCGATCCACCGTATCTTTGAGGCATTCTGAAGCAGGCAAGTTAGAAGTATCAAGATCACTGTATCTTTCATCAAATCGGGGATGACGTTCATCATCTATATTCAATGGTGGGGGCGGTGTATCATAACTTCGGCGCCAAACCAATACTTGTTCATCACCATACTTTTGAGCCGTCTCCGCTTTATTTAAGCCCTGTAGTGCTCCGTAATGTCGTTCATTCAGTCGCCAATGATATTTAATCGGTATATCTTCGATTCCCATTGCCTCTAAGCATAAATCCATAGTCTTGATAGCTCGCCTAAGTACAGAAGTATAGACTAAATCAAACAAATAGCCTTTATCTTTTAGCAATTGCCCAGAAGATTTTGCCTCGATAATACCATTTTCAGATAATTCTACGTCTGTCCAGCCTGTAAAGCGATTTTCCAAGTTCCATTGACTTTCACCATGGCGAAGAAGAACGAGTTTATGTATCCGCATGCAATTTTATACTTACTTATTCAATTTGACTTGTTCAGTCCTAATCTTTCCTGTTTATAGGTCCCATTTTGAATTCGTCTCCACCAATCTTCATTTTTCAAGTACCACTGTATAGTTTTGCGAATCCCTGTTTCGAAAGTCTCCTTTGGTACCCAGCCCAAGTCATTTTTGATTTTTGATGCATCAATTGCATAGCGAAAATCATGCCCTGGCCGATCTTTTACATAAGTAATAAGCTCATTATAAGGGTTACCAGTTACCCGGGGGCTCAATACATCTAAAACTGAACAGATAGTTTTCACAATATCTATATTTCGAATCTCATTGTTGCCCCCAATATTATATGTTTCACCAATTACTCCCCGCCGCAATATTGCATCAATTGCATCGCAGTGATCTTCAACATATAACCAGTCTCTGATATTGAGCCCCTTTCCATAAACAGGAAGAGGTTTTTCATCGATACAATTGGCAATCATAAGAGGAATTAGTTTTTCCGGAAATTGGCAGGGGCCATAATTATTGGAGCAATTGGTAATTAATGTTGGCAGGCCATAAGTATGGTGCCAGGCACGAACCAGATGGTCAGAAGATGCTTTGGATGCGGAATAGGGCGAACTCGGGTCATAAGGGGTGGATTCAGTGAAGAATCCCTTGTTATCAAGGGAACCAAAGACTTCATCCGTACTGACATGCAAAAATCTAAAATTTGTTTCTTGCCAATATTTGAGAGCTGCCTCGAGTATTGTAGCTGTACCCACAATATTTGTCTGGATAAAAGCCATGGGCCCTTCAATGGACCGGTCCACATGAGATTCAGCCGCAAAATGGACAAGAGCGTCTGGTTTAAATTCTGTAAGTATTTTAGAGATGGTTTTTTTATGGCAGATATCACCTTGGATAAACTGGTAATTGGGATAATCAGAAATGGATGATAGATTATCCAGATTTCCCGCATAGGTCAGATTATCTAGGTTGAGTATTTTATTATTAGTACTATGAATTTGTTTCAAGATAAAATTGCTTCCAATAAACCCACATCCACCCGTGACAAGTATTTTCATTTGCAATTAATCATTTTAATAATTGAATACGAAATTAATGAGAAAAATGTTTCAGAAAAAATTTAATCCTTTTAAGTATTCGAAAATCTATTAATAATAATCATTTCTTAAAGTGTAGTTTCATAATAAATATATATTCACTTAATATTTATAAAAATAGGTTTATTTTACGATAACTATGTATATTTAGTGTAGATTAAGATTAATTAAGGAATAATTATTAAATGGAATGATGTGAATCATAATACATCCAAAATTCAAATTTGAAATGTATTATTAGTCGCGTTTTTCCTCGTATTGGAGAATTCTTTTCGTTTAATAAAATAATTACCAACCCAAGAATGTTAATCTAACGGAATGGTTTGTAAAATATTTAAAATTCCCTTGTTCAGTAACAAATAAATGGGACTGACCGGGCAGAGCCGTTGACAAAGGATAATAATTATATTGATAGTCATTTAATAATAAAAAATATAGATCATTCTTATTTTTTTTTGATTGAAAATAATAAAAACAATAATTCGTTTAATAATTTCGGAATTCATCAACTATATAGTTATATTTGAGGTGATATGATATACACAAGACATAAACAATATGTGTACACACTGGTTTTATTGGTATCATTTTCATATGTTTATCCTCAATCTATCCAAGATTTGCAGAAAATAAGGTATGAATATGAAAAATTTCAAAGAGGTCAAACCCGAAGTGAAGCCTCTAGTATCGAGGGAGCAGAATCCGCAATCGACATCCCTCGCCAGGCACAAATCATACCTTATGATTTTCAATTAAAAGATGATGATACTACAACTGTGGTTTTAAAGCATTTTGGCTATGATTTTTTTACTCGTCGTGATACTCTGGCATTTTGGGAGAATCTCCCTGCACCAGCCGAATATTTACTCGGTCCTGGAGATGAACTAATTATTTCTTTATGGGGCGAAACACAATTGAGAGAAAAATATACCATTTCCCGTGATGGAAAGATATATGATGCAAAGGTTGGTCTTTTAAACATCATGGGGAAAACGATTGAGGATGGCGAAGAGTATCTGGTTAACCAGTTTGGTCGTATCTATGCTACACTTAAAGGGCCTAACCCCACAACATATATGGATATTTCTTTAGGTAAACTTAGGTCTATAAATGTCAATTTTGTTGGGGAAGTCAAATACCCTGGCGTATATCCCGTTCACCCCTTTTCTACTGTCATAACTGGCCTGATACAAGCAGGTGGTGTTGATACAACAGGTACCCTTAGGAATATTCATATTAAAAGGAAAGGCAAAGAATCCTTAATCGTGGATCTTTACGATTATTTATTGAAGGGGAACCTACCAAAAAATATCCAACTCCGAGATCAAGATGTGGTTGTAGTTTCAACGCGTCTATCTATTGTTACGGTTGATTCCGCTGTTGTACGACCTGGTATTTATGAATCAATTGCTGGTGAAACAGTAAAAGAAATGATAGGTTATGCTGGTGGCCTTACTCCAGATGCATCTTCCTCCATTGGATTAAAACGCATCATTCCATTGGAAAAACGTATCCCCAAACAATCAAATGTTGAAAATTATTATATCGATTATGTAAATATGCAACTGACCTCTGTTCAGAATGGTGATGTAATTACAGTACGTAGCATATTTAAAACAGTTGAACAGGTAGAAATTATCGGTCAAGTGAAAAACCCTGGTATCTATCATTATTTCCAGGGCATGAAGATAAAGGATTTAATTGAATTAGGAGGTGGTTTTGATGATACAACCTTTTGGAAATCCGTTTATCAGAATAGAGGTGAACTAGTGCGGCGTAATCCGGAAACGCGTTATGAATCAGTCATTACATTAGATTTAAACAATATCATGAATGGAAATGGATCAAATAATATACCGCTCCAAAACTTAGATCGTTTCGTGGTCCATGCAAACCTCAATTTCTTTGAAAAGAAAAATGTCCAGATTTTAGGTGAGATCAATATCCCTGGGAGCTATCCTGTATTGAAAGACCAAGAAACTTTGCAGTCTTTTATTGATCGTTCCGGTGGATTTACGAGCAAAGCTTTTGATCAAGGGATTGAAATATTTCGAGATTCTTTGCGGGTCGCTTGGAAAAACACCAATGTACTCCTTTCACCCGGAGATAGTGTGGTCATCAAGGAGCGTCCGGGTGTTATATATGTAACAGGTGAAGTCTATAATGAAGGTCTTGTTGAGTTCCAAAAAGGAAAATCTTTAATATATTATATTGATGCGGTTGGAGGCATTACCCCTAATGGTGAAAAAAATGATGTTATCGTTATCTATGCCAATGGTTTCGTGGAGCCCAAAAAATTTATGAGATCACCAACAATTCGGGATGGTGCTACTATTATTGTCAATCAAAAAGAGCTAGCAGAGCCATTTAATCCAACAGAATTTGCAAACACAACTTTATCCCTACTATCATCCCTCGTAACTATTCTGGTTCTTTCAAAACAACTTAATTAATGAAAGTAAATCAATTTCTGTAAATTGTATTTGGGTCAATATTTGAATTGGAAACTCCACTCATTCCTTCTTCCGAGTTAAAATATTTACAGAACAAATTAATCATGCAAGAATTAAATGAAATTTTCAAAATGTTGTTTGGACTAATAAAGTCTCAAAAGTTATAATGTGCCTTTCTCGCGTATCACTCATCATTTATTCCAATGAAATTCACTGAACTAGAATCTCTAATGTTATCCCGTGGTGTTTCATCACTAGCTGAAATTGCCAGAATCCTGAATACCACGCCCCAAGCAGTATCCAACTGGAAAGCTCGGGATCAGGTTCCCTACCATATCGTATCTAAAATTAACCAAATGAAAACAATTGATAAATCATCAATTCACTCATCAGCTTACTACGAAGATAACACCATTTCCTTTTCCGATATCCTCCTCACCATGGCAGAACAGCTCAAAATAATTCTTTTGATGCCTTTTATTGCAGTGTTTTTTACTTTCACTTATGTCCAGTTAATTCAGCAACCCAAGTATACGAGCTTTGCCACCATAATATTACCTGAGAGTGGGGGAAATTTAGGTGGAATCGCCGGTCTCGCAACTCAATTGGGAATTCCTATCCCCTCTGCTGCTGCTGCCAAAGCGGATTTATCCAGTCCTTTTTTATTCCCGGAACTTTTACGTAGCCGTACTTTTGCTAATAAAATCTTGGATAAGAAATTTTATACTGAAAAATATGATAAGGAATTGTCTCTCTTGGCAATCCTTGTCCATGGTGATGGACCACCTGATTTTGGCAGAGATACAATGGTTACAATGGCTCTCTCATCTCTAGGAAGAATGCTAGAGTTTAACGTTGATCCCATTAGTGCCTTTAGCGTTATTAAAGTGACTACTTTCGAGCCTATGTTTTCTAAGCAGCTGGCAGAAATTGTATTGGAAGAACTGGAGAATTTGAATCGCTTCTATAGAAGCCGGCACACCAATGAAAAAACCATATTTATTAAAAGCCGTATTTCTTCTGTTAATAGTGATCTTGAATCTTCTGAGCAACGCTACAAGGCTTTTAATGAGCAAAACCGTCAAATTTCCTCTCCTGCTTTACAACTCGAAGAAGAACGTTTAGCTCGTGATGTAGAAATTCAAAAAGGGATATACCTTACACTTAAGCAGCAGTTGGAACTGGCAAAAATAGAGGAAATTCAGGAAGCATCCATTGTACAGATTTTGGATGAACCTCAAGTACCCCTTCAACCATCGAATAAAAATTTAAAGTTCAATGTATTACTTGCAGGTGTATTGGGCGTAATCATCGGTATATTATTGGGTTTTGTCCGTGCTTATTTAAATAACAGCAATATTGACGAACGTCGCAAACTTCGCCGTGTGCAAAACTTCTTAAAGAAAAAAGGTAAGGACGTTATCCTAGACCGCCGTTTCTCCGCTATTATCAGTCTCTTTCTTTTTATTGGTTTGCCATTTTATTTAGGTCATGAGTCCAAAAACCCTGTCTATTTTGGCATGTATTCTCCCAAATACATGCTTGTGAATATTGTTTACGTCCTTACGCTTATTGCATCTATTGGTTTGTTTATATACCGTAGCCGTAAAAAAACTTAATTATCTGACTTCTCTTTACTATCCGCAAAAAAATTGGTCACTGCTCAATCGCCAATTTTTGTTCATGAAACCTTAGAAAAGCAACAATGAGTGAACCTACCTTAAAAAATTCCTTCAATTCAAAAGACATAAAAATTGGCATTATTGGTCTAGGCTACATTGGCCTTCCATTAGCTATTGAATTCAGCATGAAATATCCTACAGTTGGGTTTGATAAGAATGAAAATCGTATCAATCAACTCAAAAGTGGTGTTGACAAAACATTAGAAGTCACTGAACAAGAATTGAAAAAGGCCAAACTTTCCTACACAACAGAATCAACAGGTATCGCTGAATGCAATGTTTACATAGTTACTGTGCCTACACCTGTTGATAAATATAATAACCCGGATATGACATCATTAGCCTCTGCTAGTAAAACGGTGGGGAGGATACTGAACAAAGGAGATTTAGTCATATATGAATCCACAGTATATCCTGGTGCTACGGAAGAATATTGTGTACCTATTTTAGAAAAGGAATCAATCTTAAAATATAATAAGGATTTTTTCTGTGGTTACAGTCCGGAAAGGATCAACCCCGGTGATAAGGAACATTCTCTAACTACAATTACTAAAGTCACATCAGGCTCCAATGATAAAACAGCAAAATTTGTTGATAAACTCTACAACAGCATCATCCCAGCCGGCACCTATAAGGTTTCTTCCATCATGGTGGCTGAAGCAGCTAAAGTAATTGAAAACATTCAACGCGATACGAACATTGCACTTATCAATGAACTATCAATGATATTTAACAAGTTAGACTTGGATACAAACGAAATATTGGAAGCGGCCGGTACTAAATGGAATTTTTTACCATTTCGCCCAGGATTAGTGGGTGGGCATTGCATTGGTGTGGATCCTTACTACCTGACCCACAAAGCAATGGAAATTGGTTACCAACCGGAAATGATTCTGGCTGGCAGACGTATCAATGAAAGCATGGGTAAGCATATTGCTGATTGCACAATTACAGAAGTAGCTAAAGCAGGAATTAAGCCTGTGGGTGCAAAAATAGCTTTTTTTGGACTTACTTTTAAGGAAAACTGCCCGGATTTGCGCAATACAAAAGCACCTGATATCATTAATCATCTTCAAACCTATGGGTGTGAAATATTCACATCCGATCCGTATGCTGATAAAGAAGAAGCCAAAGATTATTACAATATTGATTTATTGGATAAAAATCAAATTTCAAACTGTGATGTGGTCATTGTCGCCGTTGCTCATGACGATTATAAAAAAATGAGCAAAGAAGACTGGAAAATAATATTCAATAACAAAGGAATTTTCATAGATGTGAAATCGATTTATAAAAAAGATTTTTTTAATAACAGTAATATAAAACATTGGCGATTATGATTATACTCATCATGAAATTCATTCAGTGAAAATATTAGTCACAGGGAGCGCGGGGTTCATTGGTTTTCACCTTTCCAAATCCCTCCTAGATGACGGCTATGAAGTTTTAGGAATTGATAACATTAACGATTATTACGATCCAAAACTCAAACTCGCCCGTTTGGATCAATTAAAACCTTACAAAAACTTCAAATTTGAAAAAGTAGATATTGCCGATCGTGAATCAATCACCCAATCATTTCAATCATTCAAACCAAACAAAGTGATCAATCTCGCTGCTCAGGCTGGTGTGCGATATAGTATAGAAAATCCATATGCCTACGTGCGCTCTAACTTGGTTGGATTTCTAAATATAATAGAGCTCTGTCGCCATAATGATGTTGAAGGATTCATTTATGCCTCCAGTTCATCTGTTTACGGGGGAAATACAAAAACACCTTTTTCTGTTGATGATCGTGTAGACAACCCAATTTCTCTTTATGCAGCATCAAAAAAATCAAACGAATTAATTGCTAATGCATATTCACATTTATATGGATTGCACACTACCGGTCTTCGCTATTTCACCGTTTATGGACCCTGGGGTCGCCCCGATATGGCTATGTTTATTTTTACAAAGAAAATTTTAGCGGGTCAACCCATTCCGGTGTTTAACCAAGGGAAAATGAAAAGGGATTTCACATATATTGATGATATTGTTTCCGGTACACGATCTGCTATAGAAAAAAACTATAAATGTGAAATATTTAACTTAGGTAACCATCGTAGTGAACATTTGATGGATATGATATCGATAATAGAAAAAGAGTTGACTAAAAAAGCTAAAATTGATTTTCAACCAATGCAGCCCGGAGATGTAACTGAAAGTTTTGCTGAAATCCAGTATTCAATTGATAAACTAGGATTTGAACCCAAGCAATCTATTAAAGATGGTATTCCTCATCTTATTAGTTGGTATAAGGACTATTACGGTTAATAAATATTATTACATATTAATGTTGTTACTTATTAACGTTAGAAGTCTAAAATCATAAATAATAAAATAAAATAGCTAATGAGCGTAGCGGCAAATAATAACAGCAAACAAGTTCAACATTACAATTATGGATTTGGTTCTCGTAAACATCTGAAAGGTCTTTTGAATGAAAAACCAGGATATCATTTATATGTTATCGATCATTATTTTAAAGATAAAGGGAGTATTTTAGATTTACCTATTCAAGCTTCGGACTATGTAATCTGGTTAGATACAAGTCATGAACCCAAAACGGATCAAATTGATGCCCTGCTTAATGCAGCAAGGGATTCTAAAGGAGGCGACAAGCCATCAGCGGTTGTTGGCGTCGGTGGAGGGTCTACTCTCGACACAGCCAAAGCATTGGCCAATCTGTTTAATAACGAGGGAAAAGCAGAAACCTACCAAGGGTGGGATTTGGTTCAAAACCCTGGCATTTATAAAATTGGGATTCCTACCATTTCTGGAACTGGGGCAGAGAGCAGCCGTACTTGTGTAATGAGCAATGTTAAATCTGGACTGAAGTTGGGAATGAATAGCGATTACACTATGTATGACCAATTAATTTTAGATCCCGAGTTAACCGCAAGTGTTCCTCGCGATCAGTATTTATATACCGGTATGGATAGCTATATACATTGCATTGAGTCCTTAAACGGTTCACATAGAAATGCAATTGGAGATGCTTTTTCCGAAGAAACGCTAAAATTATGTAGAGATGCATTTTTAAGTGAGGATATGCAAAGCGATGAAAATCGGGGCAAATTAATGGTTGCGAGTTATTTGGGTGGCTGTGCTATTGCCAACAGTTATGTAGGAATTGTTCATCCATTATCCGCTGGTTTAAGTGTGGTTCTGGGTACGCACCATTGTGTGGCCAATTGCATTGTCATGACAGCAATGGAAGAATTTTACCCCAAGGAATACCAAGAATTTAATGAAATGGCAAGCAAGGCCAATGTTGCAATTCCCAGAGGTATTGCCGCGAATTTATCGGATGAGGTATATCAAAAATTATATGAATCTACAGTAATTCATGAAAAACCATTAATTAATGGTTTAGGGACAGACTTTAAGAAGGTACTTACCTTAGAAAAGACAACTGAATTATTTAAAAAAATGGAATAAAGCCCTATGGATATTAAAATAAATTTTAGCGGTACTGGCCATCGATATACACAAGAGGAAGTAGATCTTGTGGTAAGAGTAATGAACGAGGCAGATCCATTAACTCAAGGAAAATACAGAAACGAGTTTGAGGAAAAGTTTAAGAACAAAATGGATTTAAAGCACTGTTTTGCTGTTCATACTGCGACAGCTGCATTGGAATTAACCGCCCAACTATGTCAGTTTAATGGTGAGGATGAATTAATTGTTCCTTCTCATACATTCACGGCCTCCGTATTTCCATTTGTAAAAAAAGGAGCCCAGATAAAATGGTGTGATGTGGATTTAGAGACCAGAGTGGTAACGGCAAATGAGCTTATTCCGCATATTACTCCAAAAACCAAGGCGGTTTTAATTCCGCATATTTATGGATTTATGACTCCCATGCAACCCATTATGGATCTGGCTAAAGAGCATGGATTTTTGGTTATAGAGGATGTGGCCCAAGCAATGGGAACGGAAACCGATGGAATAAAAGCAGGAGCATATGGAGATTTTGGGATTTACTCATTTCATTCACACAAAAACATTACAACCTTGGGTGAAGGTGGAATGTTAGCTGTAAAAGATGATGCCATGGCCAAGATATTACCCGCTTTGCGCCACAATGGACATTGTCCTTGGGATTTTAAACAATCCGATTACTGGGTACCAGCAGGAATCAGTGTGGATCTTCCGGTTCTGAACGGCAAATACATTCATCCAAACAATTATTGCTTGGGAGAAGTGGAGTGTGCTTTGGGTGCCAAATTGCTCGACCGACTGGATGAGATTAATGATAAAAAAAGAGAGAGAGCCATGCAATTTATTGATGGTCTAAAAGAGTATCCCGAAATAGAATTCCATAAGGTGAATGACAAACGACACAATTATCACCTTTTGGTTTCTAGAATGACCAATGGAAAAAGTTATGATGTAATTCGTAAAATGTCCCAAGAAGAAGGTATTAAATGTGTAGTACAATATTATCCATTGCACCGATATGATTATTACAAAAAAAGCGGTTTTGGCTTTGCAGATACTCCGAATACGGATGAATTCTACGATAATATGGTTTCTTTTCCATTTCAACATTGGATGTCAGAAGAAGATTTGGACTATATGCTAAAATCGACCATCAAGGTTCTTGAAGAATTAAGGAACCGCTAAATGAAGCAAACCTACATTATAGGCGAAATTGGGCAAAATCACAATGGCTCAATGGATATTGCCAAGCAGATTATTGACGTTGCAGCGGAACCAGTCGTTGAACATCTCTTTAATCTTGACCTGCGTAGAATGGACGCAGTAAAGCTTACCAAACGCGATTTAAAAGAGGAACTCACCGATTCAGCAATGAATAGGCCTTATGAGTCCAAGCATTCCTTTGGAAGAACTTATGGTGAACATAGGGAAGCTTTGGAATTATCAGAGGGGCAACATTTTGAACTATACACCTATGCCAAAGAAAGAGGCTTGGATTTTGTGGAGACCATTTGTGCTGTAGGTTGTTTAAGTATGTTAAAGTTGTTTATCCCGGACCGACTAAAAGTGGCTTCTAGGGATTTGACCAATCTTCCATTGCTCAGCGCATTGGCAGAGACAAAAATCCCCATTATTCTTTCTACTGGAATGGGAGGCAAAGCAGAAATCGACGATGCTATTGAAACCATTTCTTCATACCACAGCGATATCATCATTTTGCATTGCATAAGCGAGTATCCAGCAAAGTATAACAACATTAATTTGCTAACTATAAAATGGATGCAGGAGAATTACAGCAACTTTACCATTGGGTATTCTGATCATTCTATTGGTATTGATATTCCATTGGCGGCAGTAGCTCTTGGTTCAGAAATTTTGGAGAAACACATAACCATAGATAGGGAAATGAAAGGAACCGATCAGGCAGGTTCTTTAGGTCCCGATGGAATTTACCGAATGGTTAGGGATATTAGATGTTTGGAAATGGCCATGGGCGAAAAAATGATCGCTGTGGATCCTACTGTAGAATCTGCACGAATTAAACTGGAAAGATCTATTGCCTCTAAACGATTAATACGAAAAGGGGAAATTATTCAATTGGAAGACTTACATTTATTAAGCCCTGGAGATGGATACAAATGGAAGCAAAGAGATCAATTGATTGGCAAGGTGGCCGTACAGGATATACCGGCGAATGAAATTATTTACAAGCAATTGCTGCAATGAAAATTAAACTAGTACTTACGGATATTGATGGAGTATGGACCGATGGAGGTATGTACTACGACCAACAAGGAAATGAACTCAAAAAATTCAATACATCAGATAGCGCAGGTGTATTGTTCTGTAGATTGATGAAAATACCAGTTGGGATCGTAACCGGAGAAGAAACCGATATAGTAAAGCATCGAGGCGAAAAGCTGAAGATGGACTATGTTTTTCAAGGAGTGAAAGACAAATTGAAATTAGCTCTTGACATATGCAAGCAATTAGGAATCACTTTGGAAGAAGTGGCCTATATGGGCGATGATATTAATGATATTAAACTACTGGAGCAAGTAGGGTTTGCAGGTTCACCAGCCAATGCCCCAGATTATGTTAAAAAGTTTGCTCATGTGGTTACTACGAATAAAGGCGGTGAGGGAGCCTTTAGAGAATTTGTAGAAACCCTGCTAAAAAACGAGAACCAATTGGAACATGTTTTGGAAAAATATTTGAATGGACAAAATCCTAAACAATGGAAATGATGAATAAATTATTGATTATAGTGATAATAATTTTCATTTAGTTAGTTATATCAAACCATAGTATAAAAATATAAAAAAATACAAAATTATTGGAATAATTCAAGCCCGTATGGGTTCTACAAGACTTCCAAATAAAATGTCTTTAGATTTGGGAGGATTTCCAATTATTGATTGGGTAATTACTAGAAGTAAGCGGAGCAAATTAATTGACAAGTTTATACTTGCAACATCATCATCAATAGAAAACGATTACTTAATTGAAGTTTCAAATAAGCATATGATTGAATCATATAGAGGTAGTGAAAATAATGTATTATCTAGATTTTTAGATATTGCATTAAAAGAAAATGCTGATATTGTTGTTCGTATTTGCGCTGATAATCCATTTATTGATCCCGGCGAAATTGATAGATTAATAAAATTCTATATTAATACTGACTGTGAATATGCATGCAATCACCAAGATAGGTTAGATAGTGGCTATGCAGATGGGTTTGGGGCAGAGATTTTTTCATCAGACGTATTATCTAAAATTAATAGTTTAGCAAAAAAGAAAGATCATCGAGAACATGTGACTAAATACATATGGGATAATAAAAATGATTTCAAGATTGCCGTAGTCCCTTCACCAAAAGAACTGCATTTCCCTTCTTATAAATTTGATGTTGATACAATGGAAGATAAAAATTGTCTTGAGAATTTAATTGCAAATGGGATTTCAATTGATAGTAGCGCAAAAAAGATTGTTGCACTTTATAGAGATTTAACTAATCATAAATATGCATAATTTAAAATTTCCATTAGATCTAGGCACACTTAAAGAAAATGATGTTTATGATTTAAAAGATAAGATTCCCGATGATTTTTTTAAAATAGAGCATTATAATGATATAGCATTTGTTATTCAGGATCATCTATATAAAGCATTTGATCAATGTAATCATTTGTTAATTAATAAGAATTCTAATAAATATAATAATTTAATCGCATTATTTTATCATTTTATTAATTCATTATTATGTTCCTATTATTATTGTATAAGTGAACTGCAAGAAATAAAAAAGTATCATAATAATATTGTTTTCACTAATCAGCGGAAACAATGGTCAATTAGTTATTCTCAAATTAGTTCAAAAAATTTTAATCATATAAAACCTAAAATATCAAGCAGAACACGAATTAGGGATTTAATTAATTATATTAACACTCCTAGTATAAATAAGAATAACTCAAATGTTTTTATATATCCTGGTATATCAATAAATATAAAAATAATTGCTGAAGCATTAAAGAGTGACAATATTCAGGTTTTCAAAAACAAAAATATTTTTTCTGATAAGGTGTGCATAGACTTTGTAGAAAAACAATTTATAATCCTTGAAAAGGCAATCGAAAAAATATCAAAACAATTAAAAACTTTGTCAACTGAAGATTCATTAACAGAAAAAGAGTTATTTCAGATTATCGTTGATAAGATAAAAAGGCACATTTCTACAAAAGAAAAAAAGTATGATTTTGACTTGGTTATCGTGGACACTCTTGGTGATTTAGGTCCTCGAAAAATTGCCATGCAATGCAAACTGCAAAATATACCCGTTATAGGTATTTGTCATGGCGAAAGCAGTGGCATGGGGGACGAACCTGTATTTGGTCCGGTAGAATTAACTTACTGCAATTATTATATTGGTTATGGTAAAAGAGGATGTAACTCTTTGAAAAATGGTATATATACCAAAAGTCTTTTTGATGATGAAATTGAAATAATTCCATCAAACAGTAATAAAGTATTAAACATATACGAAGACGACCAGATTGGGGAAATTGCCAATTTCCACACAAAGAATATCATGTATGTGCCTACAAGTTTTACTGGTACTGCTCGATATGGTCCATTCAGAAATATTCATGATTTTGCTTATCTTTCTTGGCAATATGATTTACTTCAAGCAATTGAATCTGAATTAAACCCATTAAAAATATTACTTAAATATCACCCAAAAGATAATTGGAATTTTTATCTCAATACAAATGGGATGGAAATAATTAAAGATGGTGAGTTCGTCAATTTTATTGATAAAGCTGATATCTTTGTTTTTGATTTCGCTGGCTCAGCGTTTTCACTTGCATTAGCTACGAATAAACCAGTGATTTATATGGATTTTGGGCTTAGGAATTTTTCTCGAGAAGCATTGAAAAGTATCAAGGATAGATGTATTTACATTAAAGCTGATCCTATGAATGCCAAGAAAGCTGTTCTAGATATTTACGGAACACCAAACAAATCAAAAACAAATAATTATACTAAAAGATTTTGTTTGGGGGATTCAAAAAAAAGTAGGGAGGAGACCATTTTCAAAATAATTGCAGATTATTTTGACTTGTCTTCTAATAAAAAATTATTAAACGCAGCGGGTTAAAGCAGACACTTGAATGGTATAAGAATTATTTCATGGATAATTAAATGTGGCTGATATGATTCATGATGAAGATGCCATTTTTTATGATGATGTCCATCTAACTCACTTTGGAGCAAGCGAAATAACAAATTTCATTAGGAAACAATTAACTAATGAAAAATAATTTTATATTAGTAGGTACAACTTCATTTTCTTCAATATCGTCTCAACCGATGACATTATTGGCAAAAAGTGGCTATGAAATAATTAAACCAAACAAAAGAAAATTTAATGAAAAAGAACTTAATGAAATTTTACCTAAGTGTATTGGGGTAATTGCCGGGACAGAACCATATAATGAGAATATATTGTCATTAAGTAAAAACCTCAAGGTTGTTTCGAGAATAGGTGTAGGATTAGATAATGTTGATCTGGATTATGCGGCAGAGCGTAATATAGTTGTTAAAACTACTAACACTGATCTTTCCAGTTCGGTTGCAGAATTAACAATCACAATGCTTCTGTCATTGTATAAAAACATAAGTAAAAATTATTCTAATGTAGTCAATAAGTCCTTCAAAAAAGTACCCGGTCGAATGTTGTCTAATAAGGTTGTAGGTATAGTAGGATTGGGCCGGATAGGAAAAGCTACATTAAAGTTATTGCATGGTTTTAATTGCCGTTTCCTATCTTTCGATAAAGAATATGATGAAGATTTCATACAAAAATATGATGTAGAAAAAGTATCACTGGGTGATCTGTTTGCACAATCGGATATTATCTGCCTGCATTTAAGCTATTCACCGGAATTGGGCCATTTAATCAATAATACTCTTTTGCAAAAATGCACTAAATCACCTATTATCATTAATACTTCGAGAGGGCAATTAATTGATGAAGTTTCATTAATTAATGCGTTAGATAATAAGATTATTTCAGGAGCGGCCTTAGATGTATTTGAAAAGGAACCCTACAACGGTCCTTTGTGCGATAGAGATGATGTGTTGCTCACGCCCCATATTGCATCATTCACAAAAGAAGTCAGAGAAAAAATAGAAATTGAAGCCGTAAATAATTTAATTGATAATTTATAAGCATGTCATTTGAAACTACTCTAGCCAAGTTTGGTTACCCCGGTTCAATAGTCAGTGAGAATAAGCACTGGTATATATTATTAAGACCGGAGCAGATAACATTTGCCTCAATGATTTTAATTACTAAAAATGAAAAAAATAGTTCCTTTGCTAAATTGAAGCCTCCGGAACAGGCTGAAATGTTTTTAGCAATCCAAAAGATTGAAAAAGTGGCATTTAATAAAATAAATTGTAATAAAATAAATTATTTAGCATTAATGATGGTGGATCCCTTTGTTCATTATCATGTTTTACCTCGCTATAAAAAACCAAAAGTTTTTAAAGATATTGAATTTATAGATCCGGGATATCCTGGTGTTCCAGACCTAACGTATGAAACATCACTTACTGAAAATGAATTCTATAAACTAGTTGCACACTTAAAAGGTTTATTTGATGAAACATAAAATATCCATCGGTTCATGGATAACGCTTGGCCATTTTTCTATTGCAGAAATCATGGCTAATGCCGGTTTTGACTGGCTATGCGTTGATTTGGAGCATTCTGTAATTGACTACTATGAAGCAGAACAACTTATTGCTACCATTGAATCGAATGGCTGTGTGCCCTATGTTAGGGTTGGCGCCAATGACCCCACAATGATTAAACGGGTCTTGGATGCAGGGGCAAGGGGTGTGATTGTACCCATGGTAAACTCACAAGAAGATGCAGAAAAAGCCGTAAACGCAGCTAAGTATCCGCCTACTGGTAACAGGGGGGTTGGATTGGCCAGAGCTCAAGGGTACGGGTTTAGTTTTGAAGAATATGCAAGTACGATTAATGATCAGGTTAAGGTTATTGCTCAAATTGAACACTATGAAGCTATAGCAAATTTAGATAACATAATAAATGTAAACGGTATAGATGGTACAATAATTGGTCCTTATGATCTTTCTGGTTCTGTTGGTTTGCCTGGTCAATATGACAATCCCAATGTCAAAGAATTGTTAGATGAATACGAAAAAACTTGTAAAAAGTTATCTTCACCTCTTGGTTTCCATGTGGTACCTGCTGATTCGAATTTAGTTAAAGAAAAAATCAAGGCCGGGTACACATTTATTGCATTTAGCCTTGATACTATATTTTTAGGGAGTCATTGTAGAGATCAAATGCAAAACCTAAAAAGGTCTTGATTGAAAATTGTCGGAATAATCCCAGCTAGAATGGCCAGTACAAGATTTCCTGGAAAACCTCTAGCAAAAATAAATGGAATTCCTATGATTGGCCATGTATATAAGAGAAGTAAAATGGCCAAAATTCTCGATGAGGTTTACGTAGCAACTTGTGATCGGGAAATTTTTGATTATATAGAATCAATCGGTGGAAAAGCAATTATGACTGCTGATACTCATGAAAGGGCATCAGACAGATCAGCTGAAGCGCTGGAGATTATTGAAAAAACGAATAATGAAAAAATAGATATTATTGTTATGCTTCAGGGAGACGAACCTATGATCGTGCCGGAAATGATTGAGGCGAGTATTCAACCTCTCATTAATGATAGTTCAATCGGTGCCGTGAACCTTATGGCAGAAATCAAAACTGAAGAAGAGTTGTTGGATTCGAATGAGGTAAAAGTGGTTGTGGATAACAATAGTAACGCACTTTATTTTAGTAGGGAGCCTATTCCATCCAATAAAAAATATGATGGGCGAATAGTTGCATACAAGCAGGTTTGTATCATTCCTTTTACGAGAGAAGGATTAAAAAAATACCTATCTCTTTCTGAAACAACCTTGGAAAAAATTGAATCTGTTGACATGAATAGAATATTAGAACATGGCGGTATTGTGAAAATGGTATATACAAAACATAATACATATGCAGTTGATACGCTTGCTGACTTAATAAAAGTAGAGAAGTT